>OFFK01001806.1_pt1 | contig 14137 bp, 10 predicted proteins | sample 1521361 | NCBI WGS metagenome assembly OFFK01 (sample SAMEA3504096, study PRJEB24116) | mouse gut metagenome | biome: mouse gut; feature: mouse-associated habitat; material: faeces | place: Denmark | collected 2011
AAAAGGAGAGATTGATATGGCTACAGTAGGTGGATTGACTACGTCAACAAGCAGCAGCATCAGAGGATATGGCGGTCTTGCCAGTGGTTTGGACAGAGATACCCTGATCGAGGGTATGACTTCGGGTACTACCAGTAAGATCACGCAGCAGCAGAAGAAGCAGCAGCAGTTGGAATGGAAGCAGGCGGCGATCCAGAATATTACCAGCAAGCTGCTTGATTTCGCGAATAAATATACTTCATCATGGAGTTCCAGTACGAACTTATTTAGTTCTATGTTCTGGGGCAGGAATAAGATCACAACGACGGGAACGAACAGTAAGTTTGTGTCTGTGTCAGGAAGCGGGACGTCGGCAGAGGGCGTGACGATCATGGGCGTGAAGCAGTTGGCGCAGAAGGCGAAGTGGTCAACTGACGTGGGTGTATCGAAGCAGGAGTTATCAACAGGGAACGTTGATATCAGGGAGACATATGATATACAGGAATTGAGAGAGAAGGAGCTTACTTTTAAATTAGGCGATGGTGCAAATGCTAAGACTTATACACTTACACTAAAGACATCCGAGAAGTTAGAGGATGGGACTACCAAGACATATGATTATAGTACTCCGGAGGAGGCTATGAAGTCGATTAATGAACAGCTAGGTAAGATTGAGGTCTCTGTTAATGGGAAAACAGAAAAACTTTCGGAGTATGTTCAGCTTAAACAAAATGCTGGTAAATTCGAATTTACCGGTGGTGGTAAGGGGAATAATCTTGAACTTACCGGGGGATCTGCGTTAGAGTATTTGGGATTTGCTAAAGATTTGAAGCATAACTTTAAGGACGGAGCGGTAACGGCGACTGAAGATGCAGATAAAAAGTTAATTGACCATGTATCTTTTGCAAGACTGATGGATGGAAAGAGCCTGAGATTTTCTTATAATGGGAAGACGGCAGAGATCTCCATGCTGAGTAGGGAAGAGATTGACAAGTTAACAGCAGGAATGGATGAAAATAATCCGACTAGTGTTAAAGAAACCACGCAGAAGGTATTTGACGCACTGCAGGAATCCATACAGAGTCAGTTGGATGATGCATTTGGAAAGGGAAGAGTTCAGGTTGGTAAAGCGAACGTTGATGCTACTATGGTTGATGGTAAGATTAAGGTTACAGGCGCGAATCTGACTTTTAAGACTACGAAGCCAGATGGCAGTGAAGATAAGACATCTACATTTAAACTTGTAACTGGAAATCTGGATGTTGAATATGCCTTGGGATTGCGGGATGGTATGTCAAACCGTATAAATATGAATGAACAGCTTAAGAATGATTCGAGGTTAAATTTTAACCAAGAAGAAACGACAACGGATGCGGAAGGGAATACCATCACGAGGAAGTATACAACTATTTCAATTAATGACGCAACCGGTGACAAAGCGATTAGAGTTTATGAAGATGATACAATGAATTCTCTGATGGAGAGGATTAACAATAACAAAGATGCCGGAGTAAAGATCAGCTATCAGGAAGCAGCGGATAAATTTACATTTACTTCTACAGAGGAGGGAGCCAGTGGAACAGTCAAGCTTCGGGGACCGGCAAAGGTTCTTTTCGGGCTTACGGGGAACGAGTATGTAAACGAAAGTGGTCAGGACGCAATTGTTGCCGTGAAATATGCAGGTTCAGACGAAGCGGTTGAAATAACCCGTGGAAGCAATTCATTTACGATAGACGGATTAACGATCAATGTGAAAGGCAAATTTGGTTACGACGAGAGCGGAGATCTGATCGTGGATGATCCGGATTCTGTGGTTGAGATTGACGCTCAGGTCGACGCAGATACCATCGTAGACGCTGTCAAGAGCATGATAGAAGAATACAACTCCATCATCGAGCTGGTCAACAAAGAAGTGAAGACCAAGCCGGACCGCGATTACGAGCCGCTTACCACAGAGCAGAAGAAGGAATTATCAGAAGACGAGATCGAAGCATGGGAGAAGAAGGCGAAGGAAGGCTTGCTCTATGCAGACAGCGATATCCGTAGCCTGACCAGTGATCTGCGGTTTATTATCGACGGAGGGATCGCACAGGAATTGGCGGAGATGGGTATCACGACTTCCAGCACATATTCTGACAACGGTAAGATCACGTTAGACGAGTCCAAGTTCCGTGCGGCGCTTGCAAGCAATCCGGAACGTGTTCAGGAGCTCTTTGCAGAGTCTTCTGTTAAGAATACGAATGGAAACGGTTATTCCAAAGGAATCGCAACCAACCTTAGGAATGTCCTGGATAAATATGTCAACACCACAGGCGCTATGGAGAGCAAGGGTATCCTGATCCGGAAGGCAGGGCACGAGAGCTCACCGATGAGTGTTACGGATAATAATATGTACAAACAGCTGGATGCGATCAAGAAGCAGATCGCGAAGCTGCAGGAGCGTCTGGAGACGGAGCGCGACCGTTATATCAAGCAGTTTACCAGCCTGGAGACTCTGATCTCCCAGATGAACAACCAGAGCGGTTGGTTAAGTCAGTTCGGCGGCTATTAAAGCTTTTAAATTGAGTACTTAGGCGTCTCGTCTCATTGCAGATCGAACACTGCATATCCATGATCCGAAGATCAGGATATGCGGTATACGGCAATGAGGCAGGCGCCAGAACTGGAAAAAGGGGAAGAATATGTATCAGAATGGATATGAACAGTATAAGATGCAGTCTGTAAATACGATGACACGCGGAGAGATGCTTCTTCTGCTGTATGATGAGCTGACCAAGCGCCTGACCAGGGCGCAGATTGCGTTGAATGATAAGAACTATGATTTGTTTGACAGGTCCGTCCAGAGATCCAGGGAGATCGTGCGGTATCTGGACGATACTCTGAATATGGAATATAGTATCAGTTATGAACTGCGGAGGATGTATGAATTCTTCCTCTTTGAACTTAGCAGGCTGCAGGCGGGAAGGAACAGCGCCGTGGTCGATGAATTGAAACCTCTCGTTGCGGAGCTTCGCGATGCGTTCAAAGAAGCCAGCAGGACTGCCGCTGTGTAGGAGGTCTTATGGAGAACAGAGAAGAGTTATATTCGGAGGTCTTAAAGAGAGTACAGCGGAACTACATGCATATGGTAGAGATCGAACGGATAACCAGGGAGCTTGGGACCGCATTATCCAGTAATGACCGAGAGTCCGCGCAGCTCTTGATCAAGATGAGACAGAGTGAGATGGATCTTGCCGATGAGACGAAGCAGGAGATACAGCTTCTGATCCGTTCGGCGGGGGATGAGAGGGAGAGGCTTCTGTCATGGCTTAAGGGCGAGACGAAAGAGACGCCGGAGAGTTTTGAAGAGAAGAAGATCTTGGAGCTTAGTAATCAGCTGCGGCAGGTTACGCGGCGTGCCATTGATGTAGATAAGGCGATCAATTCAAGGCTTGCAGGGAAAGATTCCTATTATCAGAAGGCGAAGATGTGATATCACAGAGAATATCTTTCAGATAAAAAGAATAGTAATATCATAGAAGGCTGTTGCAAAATGGCAGATTTATCTGCATTTTGCAGCAGCTTCTTTGCAGAAAGGCGGTCGTACAACCGCAAATAAGGCGTTATCCCGGAGTAATGCTCCAGACCGGCCCGCCTGCCTGCGCCCTGGTGCTGAGTTCGTTCAGGATCAGCTGAAGATCCCAGGGCTGCTGCGTATTCTCAAGGCTGACAGGGTCGGCGATGCGTACCTGGGTTCCGGACCAGTAGTCGGCGATGATGATGAAATGCCCTCCCTCGGTAAAATGTCCCGGTCCCATCAGTGCGATCAGGATATTTCCGCCGGACAGCGCAGAGAGCACGCCTTCCACGGAGTAATCGGTAAAAGGCGCCGCTTTAAATCCGAATGCTTCCGCACATTCCGGGATGAATTCATGTTTCGTGCCATGTCCCGCGGACCAGTAGCCGTGTTCCGCCGCCCACGCCGCCATATCAGACGGCGTATAGGAAGACGAGGTGAAGCTGGATACGATCATGGCAAGAGCGGTAGGCCCGCATCCATAGGTATGAAGAGGATCCTGTCCGCCATAGAGGTAGTCTGCCCATCGGACGTCCGATTGATTATAGTATGTAAGGGTTCCGATGCTGCTCTTTAGCGACAGCGTATAACGTCCGTCCGTCACCGCCGGAGCTTCCTCGGGGTCAGGGGCAGCCTCCGGCAGGGAGATCTCCGGGCGGGGCGTGCCGGAGGCAAGGTCGCACCTGGTGATCGGCATGCACAGGAATACCGCAAGAAGGAGGATTCCGTATAATAGTTTCTTTCGCATAGATTTATTCTCCATAAATATAAGTTATTTAGAATTTATTGACTGGTCATTGAATAAACAGTATAGTATAATAAAATAATATGATATAATATCGCTTTATAATAGCTTTATAGAGCGCCGGCGTGCCAGGTATAGCACAATGTAAACAGTATGACGCAATTATACAATAGATATCGGTATTTGTGGTAAAAAATTAAGGTGGGAGTATATGGCACAGATTGTATTCGATCATGTTACGAAGAAATTTAAAGAAGAAATAGCGCTGGAAAATATTTCCTTCGAGATTGATAAGGGTGAATTTGTATTTATCATCGGGAAGAGCGGCGCAGGGAAAAGTACGCTGCTCAATCTGATCATGAAGCAGGAAGAGGCGACTTCCGGACAGATCATAGTGGAAGGCAGAAGGTTGGATACCATGCCCAGGCAGAGAGTACCTTACCACAGAAGAAGACTGGGAATTATGTCTTCGGAAGTCGGACTATTGAAAGATCGTTCGGTTTGTGATAATATAAAGCTAGCGATGCTTGCAACCGAGAATGCGAAGAAGCATATGCATGAAAAGAGTATTAAGCTCTTAGGGCTTGTGGGACTTGCCAGTAAGTATCAGGCGTATCCCAACGAGCTGTCAGGAGGCGAGCAGGCGAGAGTGCTTCTTGCGAGGGCGCTTTCTGTTCAGCCGGAGATATTGATCGCAGATGAGCCGACGGCGAATCTGGACCCGGATGCGGCATGGGATCTGATGCAGTTGTTGGAAGAGCTCAATTACAGGGGGATGACAGTCCTTGTGGCGAGCCATGCCAGAGGTCTGGTCACGATCATGAAGAGACGTTGTATTACTTTGGTGGCAGGAAGGCTTGCGGCAGATGAAAAGCGTTCCATATATAACCAAAAAGCAATGGATGTCTTTGCTGAGAGAAAAATTCTTCAAGAAGGGGGAAAAAATAGCGAAAAAATGTTATATTTGCCTGAAAATGTCCGATAAATTAACAGAGAGGTGTTATTAGCAGACAGCCGGAAAGGAGGAAATAGACTATTAGCTATGAAATTAGATATATACTAATATTGCTGACAGCTATTATCAACCAGAAGCCGGTTCAGAGATTGAGGAAACGTCTGGGATGGGATCTTGTCTTTGATGTTTCGGATTATCAGAATATTATTAATATTGTTTATATCGGGCTCTTAGGGATTGAGAAAGATATCTCAGAGGAATATGAAGAGTCGTTTTATCAGAGCTATAAGAAGGAACTTCTTTTGTACGAGTCTTATAAGAAGATAGAAGAGGTGATCTTATGGCAGTTAGAACGTTATAGGATCGAAGCGCTGCTTCTGATGGATACGGAAGCCGGCGAGATGTATCCGAAGCCTGAGATGTCGCATATCAGCCAGATTGAGTTCCTGGTGGATAAGAAGGATCTTCCTTTGGTTCACAGGCTGATGCTTGAGATGGATTATGAGCAGAAGGAAGAGTTGTTGAATAGCGGGATCGTGTATGTAAGGGTGCCTGGAGTCAGGGTCGTATTTTATAATAAGATGCCGGTTGAGAATAAAGCTGTCAGGCGGTATTTTGCCGGACCGGTCAAAAGACACCGCCGCATGGAGCCTTATAAATACATACATGTGCTGACGAATGAGGACGCGTATCTGTATCGTGTTGCAAGACTGGTAGAATTGTACATTACAGGGAAGCTTAAGATACGTGACATCATGGATCTCTGGCAGTTTAAGAAGCTGTTGGGAGAGAAGTTCCGTTGGAGGGCAGTGAAGGAATTGCTTATGAAGGCGGAATGGCAGGAGTTCATTTCACAGGTAGAATTACTTGCGGTACTCTGGTTTGGAGAAGATGTGGAAGAACAGTACGGACTTGCGTTGGAACTGGAAGAATATATTCTTTCCAGAGGGCGCGAGAACAAGCATCTGGATGAAGCCCTGCTTCCATGTGAGAAGGTAAGGTTGGATTTCTACTGGCGCAACAGAGATAAGGAATGGACGCTGAGAAAGCAGGCGTGGCTATTTCCATCGAGAGAATATATGGTTCAGTTCTTTCCGGTGTTGGAGAAATATCCATTTTTGCTTGTGTTTTGCTGGATAGCCCGGAATACACGCTTTGCACGGAGGATCTGTGTCAATAAGTGCAGGCGGATCGGATTTCGGATTCAGATTAGATTATCAGATATGAAAGAAAAGCTGAAAGGAATGATGGGAAGAGATAAAATCGAAGAGATAGAGATGCCGGAGTATGAGCCTGAGGATGACGCAGGCGGGAAATCCGGAGACCTGTCAGAAGCTGCGGTACGGATGGAAGACGAGCGTGAGGATGACGCAGGCGGGAAGTCCGTGGATTTGTCCGAAGGTGCAGCACGGACAGAAGAAAAAGCGGAAGAGTCTGCAGGCGGTGCGCCGGCGGAGGATACCATGAATTTAGATGAAACAGAAGGAGAGAAAAAAGTTGAAGAATTTGAAGATCAGAACTAAATTATTAGTGTCATTTGGGATTGTGCTTATATTGACGATCATCGTCTCTGTTTTCTCTATTTTACAGTTGAGAAAAGCGAACAACAATCTGGATGAATTTATGGAAGGCGCTGTTGCAGCAGATGATGCGGTTAAGAATTGCCGTATCGCTACATTCATTGCAGCGAAAGATGTCCGCGATATGATAATCGTCGGACAGACAGATGCGGCTAAGCTGCAGGCGATCGAAGAAAATGAGGCGACTATAAAGGCGAATCTGGAAGAGATACATAAGCTGAATATTCTGGATAAGGACGAAGTGACGAAGTTGGAGAATACTCTGACACAGTGGATGGGTGTTGCGGACGATATCGTTGCCCGGTTAAAGGCGGGGGATGCGATGGGAGCCGCAGAGCTGACACGCACCCAGTGCAGCCCGGCGCTTGATGAAGTGATCAGTGAGATCAATGTGCTGATCGAGAATTCGGCATCTATCCGTACCAAGACGCTGAGCGACAGTGTGAAGTCAACGAATATGAGCATGATCGTTCTTCTGTGCATCACCGTAGGTGCGATCTTACTTGCGATGATCATATGTGCGAGAGTGACGAGAATCATCGTATATCCGGTTCATCAGGTGGAGAATGCGATGGAAGGACTTGCGAAGGGCAAGATGTCTCAGGAGTTGGAGTACGAATCACTGGATGAGTTCGGCGCGTTGGTGAGCAGTGTAAGAGATACCTGTCAGGGACTTGAGGATGTTGTCCAGGATCTTACACGTCTGCTTGATCAGATGGCGGCAGGTAACTTTGATCTTTTCACAGAAGATAATATTTACAAGGGTGACTTTGAACCGCTGCTTCGGTCTATCCGTAAGATGAACCGCAGCTTGAGTGATACGATGAGACAGATCAACGATGCTTCCGATCAGGTGGCAAGCGGAGCGGATCAGGTATCTTCCGGCGCACAGGCGTTGTCACAGGGCGCTACTGAGCAGGCAAGCTCCGTAGAGGAATTAGCGGCGACGATCAATGATATTTCAAGAGAAGTCAGCAATACGGCTGATAATGCAAGAGAAGCAAGCGAGAAGGTTATGGAAGCGCAGAGCAAGCTTTCTGTTTCCAATGAGCAGATGCAGGATATGATCTCTGCAATGGGTGATATCAGCCAGAAGTCCGGCGATATCGGTAAGATCATCAAGACGATCGAAGACATTGCGTTCCAGACCAATATTCTTGCGCTGAACGCGGCAGTAGAGGCGGCGCGTGCAGGCGAGGCAGGAAAGGGATTTGCGGTTGTAGCGGACGAAGTACGTAATCTTGCATCTAAGAGTGCGGAGGCAGCCAGCAATACGACGGCGCTTATCGAGGGTACGATCATTGCGGTTGAAAATGGTACGAATATCGTAGACCGCACCGCAGCGGCGATCTCTGAGACGGTAGAGAGCACGAAGAGCGCGGTTACATATGTGGATAAGATTTCTTCTGCGGCTGTCAGCCAGGCAGAGGCAATCTCTCAGGTGACGATGGGTATGGATCAGATCTCCAGCGTCGTACAGACGAATTCTGCTACGGCAGAGCAGAGCGCGGCGGCAAGCGAAGAGCTGTCCAGCCAGTCGCAGTTATTGAAGTCACTGATCTCCCGCTTCAAGTTAAGAAGCAGAAGGCCAGGCGAATAAAAGATAGCGGAGAAGATAGAAGGTGTTCCTGTAACAGGGACACCTTTTTTGGTATTTAGAGCAGATTAACGGTAAGAAATAATTTCTATAAAGAAGAAAGTGTGTTATAATTATCTAAAATGTGTCAGCAGATAATACATAAGAAAGCTTAGGGGAAAAGGATGGAAAGAAAGAAGGTTTTTGATGGATTCTGCTCGGCGGCAAAGCCGGGGATCCTCGATGAGATAAGACTGTATCTGTCTTCAGACGAAGGAATTGGGGAGTATCAGGCGGAGCTAGATCCGGAAGGGAATATTATGGTAGAGATGATCCTGAAGAAATTCTCTTATCTGGGCGCCAGGACTTGTTTCCTGAGTCTGGCTGAGTATATGCGGAGAAGCTATTATAATGTCTATGAGTGTGAAGAATTAGAAGAGCAGGTACGGTATTTGCTTTGTACGGGAATCCGCGGAAGAGACGGTATGAAGTTTGAGGTGGTTATCAGATAAAAGGATCTGATCGGATATAGAAGCAGAGAGGAATCTCTGAGAAAGATATAGGAGAGTATAGTGTGAGTTTAGGAGGAAAAGGTGTGGGGAATCAGAACAAGGATAACAGGATGCAAAGGGAAGTATATCCTCTGTTCGCGGCGCAGGATATGAAAGCAGAAGAGATGCTTAACAAGATTACGAACGAGATGCCGGGAGGGTTCTTCGTGTACCGCGCCGATGGGGAAGAAGAGATTATCTATGCGAATACGGCGATGCTCCGCTTGTTTAACTGCAGTACGATGGAAGAATTCCGGGAATGGACGGGGAATTCTTTTAAAGGGATCGTTCATCCGGACGATCTGCTGAGGGTAGAGGCAAGTATCCGGCAGCAGGTCAAGGAGAGCCATTATGACTTGGATTATGTGGAGTACCGGATCATTGCAAAGAACGGCGAGATACGATGGGTCGAGGATTACGGGCATTTCATACACAGTGAGACGGCAGGCGGAGACGTCTTCTATGTATTTATTGCCGACGCTACGGAGAAGAGGTATCAGCAGGAGGAAGAGAAGCGGTCGATCATCCGCGAGCGGATCCAGAAGGAACAGACGCTGCAGAAACAGATTGAAGAATACGGGAAAGAGCTAGAAGAGGCAAATCAGGAGCAGGTACGCCGTCTGATCGTGATTGAGGGGCTCAGCAGTGATTATGTATCTATTTTCTATGCAAATCTGGATGAGAACTGGATACAGCCTTATCGGATCCGTGATAAGATAGAATATCATTACGGTAAGAAGAGCAGGCGCTATCCGTTTGAGGATTTTGATACGGACTATATCCGTACGTGGGTTCATCCGGAGGACCGGGAACAATTGGCGTCGGCAACGAATGCACAGTCGATCCGGCAGAGGCTTGCGAAAGAAAAGCGGTTCCACGTCAATTACCGCGTCGTTAAGGATGGGAGAACGGAGTATCTGCAGCTGCGTTTCGTCAAAGTAGGAGAGGAAGAACATGTATCCGAAGTGATCATGGGTTACAGGAGCGTAGACGAAGAGATCATGCGCGAGATGGAGCAGAAGGGGATCGCGGAGAGTGCGCTTGGACATGCCCGGAAGGAGAATGCCGCCAAAGATGCATTCCTTGCCAATATGTCGCATGATATGCGTACGCCGATGAACGCCATCGTCGGATTTACCAATCTTGCCAAGCGGTATATGGACGACAGAGAGAAACTGTGGAAATATCTGTGCAAGATCTCGGAGTCCAGCGAGCGCCTGCTGACTCTGATCAATGATGTGCTGGAGATCTCGCAGATGGATACCAGTAAGGACGAGCTCGAAGAAGGCGCCTGCAATCTTCTTGAAAGTGTCAAGAGTGTGAGGGAGAGTATCCTTCCGAGAGCGGCGGCGAAGAACATAGAGTTCTCTATGGATGTCTCCGAGGTGAAGCACTGCGACGTATACAGCGATCCTGAGAAATTGAACCGGATCCTTGAGAGGTTGGGAAGCAACGCCATACAGTATACGGAAGACGGCGGAAGGATCGAGATCTCAGTCAGAGAATTAGAAGAGATCGCGGAAAGCCGCGCCTCTTACCAGTTTGTGGTTGAGGATAATGGGATCGGAATGAGCGAGAGTTTCCAGAGCCGCATGTTCGAGCCTTTTGAGCGGCAGCAGAATACGACGATGAGCGGAGTGCCGGGAACGGGGCTTGGTCTTACGATCACGAAACGGATCGTGGAGATGATGGGAGGCAATATAGAAGTTGACAGTGTGGAAGGCGGAGGAAGCAAGTTTACCGTGACCCTGGAATTTCGGATACGCCAGGAATCACAAGAGCAGGAGGACGACAGGGAAGAAAGCATGTTAAGCCGATACGGACAGAAGAAAGTTCTGTTGGTGGAAGATAACGAACTTAATCTGGAACTGGAAGTCGAGTTGTTAAGAGACGAGGGATTTGTAGTAGAGACGGCGGAGAACGGCAGTATCGCGGTGGATATGATGAAGAATGCAAAACCGGGAGAATACGGAGTAGTCCTGATGGATATCCAGATGCCAGTCATGGACGGATACCATGCGGCGCTGGCAATCCGAGGGCTTAGCAATCCGGAGCTTGCGAATATCCCGATCATAGCAGTGTCTGCGAATACGTTTGATGAAGACCGCAGAAAAGCCTTCGAATGCGGGATGAACGCATATGTCGCGAAGCCGGTAGATATCCCGCAGCTGCTTCATGCGATTGGAGAAGCATGGGGGATTCATGTGGGAGATGGCGGATCCGCATTATAAAAGGTACGGTTTAGGCAGTTGAACAAGTGAATACCCGGCGCATATCCTGCGTCATGGGGAGCCGGCTTGTCAACTGCCTGTCCGTACCTTTATTTTAAGTATTTTTTTAGTTTATAGGCAACGGTCTCGATGTCAATGGGTTTTGCCAGATGGTCGTTCATACCGCATTCCAGGCATTTCTGAATATCTTCCGAGAAAGCGTCGGCTGTCATGGCTATGATCGGCAATCCTGTGTCTTCGCGTTCCAGTTCCCGGATGGCGGCAGTTGCTTCATAGCCGTCCATAATAGGCATCCGCACATCCATGATGATCGCGTCATAATACCCGACAGGGGATTTTTCGAATCTCTCAACGCAAGCCTGCCCGTTTTCCACCCAATCCAATTCCAACTCAAGGACGGAGAGGAGTTCTCTTGCAACTTCCCAGTTAAGCTCATTATCCTCCGCCAATAGAATATGCTTTCCGCGAAGCGCCCAATCGCTTTCCTTTCCGGCGTCGGCGGCTTCCTCAACGGCGGCGCCGGTGAATGTGTTCAGAGCCTCAAGCAAAGAGGACTTGAACATGGGTCTTGGGATATACCCCAAGATCCCTGCTTTTCTCGCTTCCGCCTCGATCCCGATCCAATCACATGACGACAGCAGTAGAGCCGGGGTGTCCGCCCCATGATCTGCGCGTATCGCCCTAGCGGCTTCGATCCCGTTCATGCCCGGCAGATGGAAGCCCAGGAGGATCATCTGATAGCTGTCATTCGGTTGTCTATGAGAAGCGATCCGTTCCATTGCCTCCTCGGCGCTCAGACACCATTCGGCGTGAAGACCGATCGCATTTAAGGAATGAACCGTACTCGTACATATCCGTTCGCTGCCGTCAACGACCAGTATATTCCAGGCGGGAAGCTCCGCATCAACCTCCTGTTCCGCCGCTTTTTTAAGATCAAGCGCCACATGGAATTCGCTGCCCTTGCCCTGTTCGCTGCTGACAGAGATGGAACCGCCCATGGCGTCTACGATATACTTGGTAATTGCCATTCCAAGTCCGGAACCCTCGGTTTTCTGTACCCGGGTGTCATCTTCTCGGCTGAAAGATTCGAATATCTCCTTCTGGTATTCTTTTGACATGCCGATACCCGTATCGTTTACCAGGAAATGGGTGCGGACGCAGGAACTGTCTTCCGGCAGCGCTTCCTGATACACAGACACCTGGACCGATCCGTTTTGGGGAGTGAATTTGACGGCATTCCCCAGCAGGTTGATCAACACCTGATTCAGCCGCACACCGTCACAGTATACATTTTCCGAGAGGATTTCGTAGGCAGCCGCGTCGAACTGCTGATGTTTTTCCTTAACATGGGGCAGCAGCATATTGACGATGTTGTCCATCACTTCTCTTAATGACATCGGTTCGATATTCAGTGTCATCTTGCCGCTTTCAATCTTCGATATATCCAATACATCGTTGATCAGCCTGAGCAGATGCTTACTGGACAGAGAGATCTTACGCAGGTAATCCTGAACTTGTTCCGGATTGTGTGAATTTTCTATGGCTAATGACGTCATGCCGATGATGGCGTTCATAGGCGTGCGTATGTCGTGGCTCATGCTGGAGAGGAAATCCTGCTTTGCCGCATTGGCGTGCTCCGCTTCTCTCCGTGCTCTTTCCGCATCTTTGCGCGCTGCGTCCATTTCGATATTCATACGCTTCAGTTCAGATACTTGTAACTTGAAAAAGTTTAAATACTGAAAGAATATGTAAAGGAGCATGGCGATCACCGCAAAGGAAGCGGCGTAAACGAGGGTAAGCCAATGCTCGCTCATGTCTGAGACCGCGTGGTCCAGCCCCTCAAAAGGGAGAACCGTCATCAGATACCAGTCGCAGTAGGGGAGGCCGGTACAATACAGATGGTAGCGCGATTCCCCGTTTTTCAGGATAGCGGAATAATCCTTACCTGCATCCATTGCAGCCGCTATTTGTTCGATATAAGAACTTGCGCCCTCATTCGGATCGTCAAAGATACTATTCAGCCTGTCGAAATAATTCTTATGGAGATCACCCTCGTTCCCGACGACGTAACTGCCGTCCTTTCGTATCACAAAAGAGTACATCAGTGAACTGTCTGAATCAAGGAAGAGGACCTCGTTCATATATTTGGCAGAGAGCCCGACGACAATAGCAAGGCTGTCGTTTCCGTCGGACATGGGATACTTGCAGGGAACGCCGAACAAGATGACGCCTTCGCCGTTTTTGTCGATGGCGGAGGCGGCTCTGCGCTCACCATTCTTCATGCTCTCTAAAAAAGTCTCAGGGTGGTTGAGGTTCACCGGATCGCCGTAGACCATTTCCATTCTGCCATCGGAGGAATACAGGGCGGCGCATAAAAAATGCCTTGCCGCTGCGCCGTATTCGATATCATCCTTCGAGCCATAACCGGAGCTGCCGTCTCCTGCCGCAATTCTCGCTATGGATTCCGCCATGGTCAGGCGAAGCTCGATGATTGTTTCGAAGTGTAAAGACACCTGTTCGTTCATTCCGTCCATATAATCTGTGCCTATATCTTCAATCGTGTTTTCGCTCGTATTGTGAATGGTTATACCAAGAAAGGAAAACACGAAAACAGTTAAACAAATGATTACCGTTATGCTGATTTTTAAGGAACGCGGTAAAGCCATGTTTTTCATACTTTTTTCATCTCCACAGTTATTAATATTTGCGTTGTATCTATGCCAGGCGGGGCTGACTCGTCCCTCTAACAGCGTTTTGACCGGCTCATGATGCCGAACATCTTACGCATGTCTACCGGCTTTGCCAAATGCGCGTTCATCCCCGCGTCTTTTGCAAGCGCAATGTCTTCTTCAAATGCGTTCGCTGAAAGCGCTATGATGGGTACGGATCGCGCGTCTTGCCGTTCCATGCCGCGGATCACCCGCGCCGCCTCATATCCGCTCATGACCGGCATCATCAAGTCCA
>OFFK01001809.1_pt1 | contig 14133 bp, 14 predicted proteins | sample 1521361 | NCBI WGS metagenome assembly OFFK01 (sample SAMEA3504096, study PRJEB24116) | mouse gut metagenome | biome: mouse gut; feature: mouse-associated habitat; material: faeces | place: Denmark | collected 2011
AATGGAAAATCCTGATCTTATGGTATGTGTCCTTTTACAAAGTCCAGCGGTTCGGTGAACTGATGCGCCGCCTTGACGGTATCACGCAGTCCACGCTGACAAAGCAGCTCCGGGAACTGGAAAGTGACGGGTTCCTCCACCGGGAGATTTACAAGGAAATACCGCCGAAGGTGGAATACTCACTTACCGAGTTTGGGAAGAGCTTCATCCCCGTCCTGCAGACCATGATGGCATGGAGCGAAACGTACCTCTGCCCGGATTACCAAAATCCCTATGAAAAATAGCATAGAGGCAGGCTTGCCTGCAAAAACGGCAGACCGCCGCATTTCCCGTATTTTATTGGATTGCATGAAATGACTATTTTCCGGGTATGGAAAGCATAAAACAACCAAAAAAGAGCCTACACAGCCCTTATCATTTTCCCATTATATTTTTACCGTTTTACTCATATATCATTTGACGAAACCCCTATACTTTTCGGCAAAACCCTATACAATTTGGCGAAACTACCGGCTTTTGCCAGATTGTATGTGGGTTTTGCCTGAATTGTACCCCTTGTCAAGGACATTTTTGGTTTTTAGTATCCATCATTTTGGACACACCACTTTTGGTACCGCATAATTGGACATTTCGTTTTTATTGCAGTTTTGGTGCTCTATCGTTTGTAGTTTGTTTGTGGCATATTATGCCGGGGCACCGGCAGCTTCCGCCACCCTTGACAGTTCCCCAAATGGATGTTGTCAGTTACTTACCGACGGCGACGAACTCAGGAACAGATTTTACGATACGGCCGCCATCGGATCCGCAATCGTAACATCCCTTTGGGGAACTGTCAAGGGCAGGCCCCTTCGGGGTGGCTGCTTTTCTTCCTCCGGCTCGGAATCTTGGAACAGATTTCACGCCGTGCCTTGTGTGCTGCCCCCAGGTTCTTCCACTTGCCCGGCTGTGGCCGGGTTGCTGCCCTGTTTCCGCCCCAGCTCTTCCGGCTTCTTCTGGATAGCCGGGACTGCTGGAGGAGTGGGTATCTTTACCGGATACTCACCGGTGGTGCAGAACTGGTAGTATTCGTTTGGTGACAGCTTCGCAAGGTGCCATTGATAGCGGTCATTGTTGTAATAATCAATGTAGTCATCCACAATTGCTTTTACCTGGCTGAATTCCGTGGCGTCCCTGAGCCTGTCCCGGATGTGGTCCTTCATATGGCCAAAGAAGCTTTCCTGGGGGGCGTTGTCCCAGCAGTTCCCCTTTCTGGACATGGACTGGCGCAGGCTCTTGTTGCGAAGTATTTCAATAAAGCGGTAGCTTGTATAATGGCACCCCTGGTCACTGTGCAGGATTGTCTCCTGGTTCAGGGACACGCCATGGTCCCGGATCAGGATATTGACTGTCTCCAGCACGAAGTCTACTTCCAGGGATCCGCTGACCACGTAGGCCAGCACCTGTTTTGTGAATGCGTCCAGTATTGTGGACAGGTAAGCAAAGGTACCGTTGTACGGAAGATAGGTGATGTCCGTAAGCAGCACCATCCTGGGCCCGTAGCTTTCGAACTCGCGCTGCAGCAGATTCTCTGCGACATTGCTGGTCTTCAGTGCTTTGGCCATGCGCCGGTAGGCGTTCGCTTTCCGCACCGGGCAGGTGAGGCCGAACTTCTTCATGAGCCGCCGGATCTTCTTTAGGTTCATGACCACAGGCGGCTCCATATGGAGCAGGTTCATATAGATGCTTTCCGCGCCTTTCTTGTAGCCGCGCACTTTATAGGCTTCCAGGATGAGGCTGAAATCCTTCCGGTCCTGTTCCTCAGCCGTCTCGCGGGCCGGTGCCGCTTTTACCCAGGCATAGTAGCCGCTCCGTGAAACACCGGCTGTTTTGCACAGTTCCTTAACAGAGAGCCTGTTTTCACTGGACCTGGCTGTCTGGTCGATTATCTCAAATACGCAGGAAGATTCGTTCATAAGCAATGCACCTACTTCCTGGTAGTTTTGATTGAAAAAATTTTGGAAGTGACAGAATCAGGGAATATACCGTTTGATATTTAAGGAATCACAGATTACATCCTTATAAAGGGGACATCGGGTAAGAAGATGCATAAAATCCAGCAGGATTGCAATGTCCCGGCAATTATGGTAAAGTCTAAAGAAATGGAGTTGGGAGTTTACAGGCTGTGTCGACAAGAAAGGATAAGGAAAGGGAAATGCGGATGTATCAGGAAAAGCAGGAGAAAGCGCCGCATATTACGGCATGGAGGTCATATGGGCAGAAGATATTTTCAACGCCTGTCAGCAGGAGGATAGGGTACGGGCTGACCGGCATCATGTGCCTGTTGGGAATCCAGTGCCTGTTTTTTGTGGACTTCATATATGGCCTGCTTCCCTGGCTGATGGGAGGCTTCCTGGCAGGGGCAGGGGTGCTGGCTGTGATAGATTCGGTTCTGGCCGGGGAGTACCGGAGGCTGGACACAAAGCTTTCATCCAGCGGCGTCCTTATGCTGGTGGTGGGGCTGGCTATCCTTGTGCGCGGCAGCGGGGCGGACGGCCTGATCGGGGTGGCCTGGGGGATATTCGGCCTGATTCAGGGTTCCGAGAGCCTGAATGTGGCTATCTACAATCTGGCCGGCAGGAAGAAATGGGGGATGGACATGCTGCAGGCGGCTGTGCAGATTGGGCTTGCGCTCCTGCTCCTGGTTGACCCGGTGACGAAGCTGTACCCGCACATGCGGATACTGGGGCTGGAGCTGCTTGCTATGGGGTTCCATATCTTCCGGGAGATTAGGGCGGCATCCTGACGGGAGCCACACAAACTGGCAGATCTGTCAATAGGTATTTGAAATCTTCTGATGAAAATATAGAGAACATGTTAAAACTCCGCTGGAAAGTGGAGGTGAAGAAAGGGGTGCTCTGGAAACGCAGTGTTTTCAAGAACTGTGAGTTTCCGAGAGTATTCAGGGAGGAAACGGAGGTGTTTTTCCATGCAGATTTCAAGCAGATTTACTTTGGCTGTCCATATTTTTGCCTGCATAGATGTATTTAAGGATGATTATAAGATAACAAGCGATTTTCTGGCAGGCAGCACGAATGTGAATCCGGTGATTGTCCGTAAGATACTGGGGCAATTAAAGGCGGCAGGGCTTGTGGAGGTGGCCAGGGGTTCCGGCGGGGCTTCCATCCCTAAGCCTTTAAGTGAGATTTCTTTTCTCGATATCTACAATGCGGTTGAATGTGTTGAAAACGGAGAATTGTTTCACTTTCATGAGAATCCAAATACAGATTGTCCGGTGGGAAGGAATATCCATGCGGTTTTGGATGATAAGCTGATGCGGGTGCAAAAGGCTATGGAGACCGAGTTGTCCTCCATCACCCTGGAAGATATCAGGCGGGATACAAAGGAATTGATTGATTGAAAGTAATCGGAATTTGGGGTTTTGGAGTAATTTTTCAAAGCCTCAATATTTTTTTGAAAAATATCGTTGTAACTATTGATATTACAATTAACCTGTGTTAATATCTGGTTGTAATAAAGATGATTACAATAAATAAATTACGAAAGGCAGGTATTTATTATGAAGATTGCGGTTGTGTGCGCGAATGGGAAGGCAGGACAGTTGATTACAAAGGAAGCCATGCAGCGTGGGCTTGACGTTACGGCAGTTGTACGGGGGGAAAACAGATCGGCAGCACCCCAGTCCATAAGCAGAGATGTGCTGGATATCACAGCGGAAGACCTGAAAGAGTTTGACGTGGTGGTTGACGCGTTTGGCGCATGGACGGAAAGAGAGCTTCCTCTGCATAGTTCATCCCTGAAAGTTCTGTGTGACGCGCTGTCCGGTACAGATATCCGTTTGTTGGTGGTTGGCGGTGCAGGAAGCCTGTATGTGAATACGGAACATACGGCCTGCGTTGCCGATGGCCCGGATTTCCCGGATATGTTCAAGCCGCTTGCGGCCGCAATGGCTAAGGCGCTTTCCGAGCTGCGGCAGAGGAATGACGTGAAGTGGACTTATATAAGCCCTGCCGGGGATTTCCAGGCGGAAGGCGAGCGCAGCGGCGAATATATTCTTGGCGGGGAGGAGCTGACGCTGAATGAAAAGGGCGAGAGTATCATCAGCTATGCGGATTATGCCATTGCCATGGTGGATGAGGTTGTAAAAGGCGGGCATATCCGGGAGCGGATCAGTGTGGTTCGGAAATAAGACCGGCATATTGCGAAACCGGACGTGGTACTGTTTCATGTCCTTCCGTTCAATGTGCTGAAAGGGCTGGTAATCGGGTTTCTTAGGAACTGCCGGAAAATAATCTACGCATTTTGTTTAGAGTAAACCTGATAAAATCTGTAAATTTTGCAACAGGCTTGCGTAGGTTATTTGGAGGCATTTCCTTACTATGCAGACCGGAACCGCTGTCTTCATTGTGGACGGTGCGCGCAAAGCTGTCCGAAGCAGGTTATCATAGGCTCTCGGAAGTTTTGGCAGAAAGCGGCGGTTTCCGATTCGGGTTTGCCATAAAAGGCGGGGGAATTTATCGATTAAGTGTCCTGGAAGCCGCATAAAATAAGGCTTTGAAATTCCGAGAGGATATTATCGAGAAAAGGAGTCAGGGATGGATCAGGGTGAACGGAGGAAGTTTTTGATACGGGAACTTCTGCAGGAAAATGTGCAGTACCGGGATCTGGAGATCCCGACAGGGGAGGAGGAGCAGAAGCGGCTGCTCCGGGGATTGATGAATGTCCGGCTTCCCGGTCGGATTGGCAGGGAGTTCCTCAAGGTGCAGGATGAATACCTGCAGGCGGAAACGGCCGCCAAAGGAATCACAGAACTGGACGGCTTAAGTCCGGTGGCGGAAGGCATCTGTCTCTGGCAGGGGGATATCACCACACTGCGCTGTGATGCCATTGTGAATGCGGCAAACAGCGGCATGACGGGATGCTATGTGCCGAACCACAGGTGTATTGACAACTGCATCCATTCTTTCAGCGGGATACAGCTCCGCATGGAATGTGCGGAAATGATGCGGATGCAGGGGCATGAGGAAGAAACAGGGAAGGCTAAAATAACGAAAGCCAATAACCTTCCATGCAGGTATATCCTGCATACGGTAGGGCCGATCATCAGCGGCACTCCCACAAAGACGGACTGTGAACTGTTGGCAGGGTGTTACCGTTCCTGCCTGGAGCTGGCGGCGGAAAAGGGCCTGGAGAGTGTGGCGTTCTGCTGTATCTCTACCGGGGAGTTCCATTTCCCCAATGACAGGGCGGCGCAGATTGCGGTAGGCACGGTCAAGGAATTTATGCGGCGGGAAACAAGTGTAAAGAAGGTGGTTTTTAATGTTTTCAAGGATTTGGACAAAGAAATCTACAGAAAATTACTCTGAGGGCATAGGGAAGCTTGCAGAGGCGGTAAAAGAGGCGGATGCTGTTGTGATAGGGGCGGGTTCCGGTTTATCCGCTTCTGCGGGGCTTACGTATTCCGGGGAGCGGTTTGAGAAATATTTCGGGGATTTTATAGCGAAATACCATATCCGGGATATGTATTCCGGAGGGTTTTATCCCTACCCTGCTCTGGAGGAATATTGGGCATGGTGGAGCAGGCATATTTATTATAACCGGTATGTGGATGCTCCGAAGCCGGTATATCAGGCATTGTATGATGTGGTCAAAGGGAAAGACTATTTTGTCCTGACAACGAATGTAGACCACCAGTTCCAGAAAGCAGGATTTGACAAAAAGCGGCTGTTTTATACCCAGGGGGATTATGGGCTGTGGCAATGTTCCAGGCCATGCCATCAGAAGACCTATGATAATGAGGATGCCGTACGGAAGATGATTTCAGAGCAGCGGGATATGAAGATCCCGGCGGAGCTGATACCGAAATGTCCCGTCTGCGGTGCGCCCATGACAATGAATCTGCGTTGTGACAATACTTTCGTGCAGGACGAAGGCTGGTATGCGGCATCAGAAAGGTACGAAGATTTTATACGCCGGCATAAAGAGATGCGTATTTTGTTTCTGGAGCTTGGGGTGGGAGGAAATACACCGGCTATCATCAAATATCCTTTCTGGCAAATGACGGCTGAGAATCCGAGGGCCGTATATGTCTGTGTGAATGATGGGGAGGCAGCCTGCCCGAAGGAGATTGCGGGACAGTCGATCTGTATGAATGGGGATATCGGAGAAGTATTGGAATCCAACTCCATAAGCAGCCGAGAGGACATTTATCAAGGATATTTCCGCCTGTGAACGCAAATCTCGAAAAATTAATTCCCCTGCACTTCTGCCTTTTTCAGAACAGACATGCAAAGGAATTAAAATGCTTAGAGAACCTAAAATTCTATTTTCAAGCTGTTGCCCTCCACGGCAACGCCCTTGCTTTTGGTGATAGCCAGCTTTTGCTCCTCCGAAAAACCGATTGTCTCTCCATCACGCAATACTACATCCTCGGTAATCACGTAATTAGCAATGTCGGAGAGAAAACCGTGGAGGGTTTGGGCATCGGCCTGGCTGTCCAGAACTTCCACCTCGTCATAGCCGAAGTACCGCATTCCGCCAGTGTAGGCGCAAAGCCCCTTTTTGCCGTTGTAAAGCCCGATCCAGACCAGATTGTAAATGGGGAACAAATCTTCCTCCAGCATCCCAGAGAAACGCTGATAGTAGTCCGGGGCATAGACCACCTCGCCGGTGTAAATGCCCAGCACCCCCTCCTGCTTGCAGGCGGAGGTCACTGTCTTGGCGAGGAATGTACCGCATTCAATGGGAGAGGTCTCCTTGCCCATGACGGCAATCAGCAGATGGGCCATATGGCTTTTTACCTGTTCTGCACCGTCAGGCCACATGAAGTTTTTGGCCGCAGCCTCCTCCGCCTCGCCATCGGGGATGGGCGCAGGCATGAAAGATACGGCGATCATAGCCCCCTGATAGCTGATAACGAACACTTCATCGGTATCTGTGTCCTCGCCGTCCTCATCCTCGCCGTTATCGGGTTCGTCCTCAATGCCCCAGGTCTCTTTCAGGTTCCGCAGAAGAGCCTCTTTGTCCCAATTGGCCTCTTTCAGAAGAACATAATTGACGAAGGTGCCAGGGTTCTCCTTTTGCTCCTCCGCACGCCGGGCCTGTTCCATCCAGTAGGAGCGGACTGCTTCCACCAGGGCGATGGCCTTTTCCTGGGCATCGGCGGGGTCATAGTCCTCCATCTCGCTGAACACATGACCGCAGTGTTCCAGTCCGTCCCCCTCATAGCCGCCGCAGACGCCCAGCAGCCATTTCCCCATCCAGCTCTTTTTGTACCTGAAAATGTAGTAGTGCAGATCATGCAGGTCAAACTCCCCGGCGCACTCGATTTTTGCCGGAGCCTTGCCCAGCTCCGCCGGATGGGCAAGCCACTCGCTCAAAGACTCCATGGCGGCATTCATTTGTTTCTGGTTCACATTAATTTCCTCCTTCAATTTGATAAATGGAAGATTGTTTATACATCAACTTCAAGTTTATAAGAAACGGCAATAATGTTGTAAACATCATCGTATGTAAACAGCCGGTAGTGCTGATAGATATTTTTGTCAAAATCCTCTCGCACTGGCAAGGACTTTAGCCAAGAACTGTCCTCGATCAAATCGAAGGAACTGCCATCCAAATGCCCCAACCCAACCATATTTTCATAGGTGTCGAGTTCGCAGGCAAAATAGGCTAACACGCGTTGGAAGATGAGAGTATAGGGAAACCACCTTTTCTCGTCCCTGTGTCGGGAGATTAGATGGCCATTGATGTCCCCCATAAAAGTCAGAGTATCCAAACCATCTCGTTTCATCTGATTCAGGTAGACACAATCCCGCCCATTCAAAACCCCCAAACAGGTGTCTATCGCAATCGCTTTCTCCATAAGGACCTCCTTTGTGTCTAATCTATCGGACTTTACTTCTTGATGATCTCCACAGCCGCCGCCGTACATTCCGCATAGACCCACTTGCTCCAATTCTCTGCCATCCACTGGGCAGATATGGAGAATTTCTTTTGTTTCCTGCAATTCCTCTACTGCATCAACAAAGTCTGCGGAACCTTTCAGGTCTTCCAATTCCTGATCGGCAGACTCCTGATAATTTGCAATCATTCCCATAGCCCGCACCTCCTCATTCCTACTCAGTAATCCAGCAAAATCGGCACTTGGTTTTCTTCGGCAAACTTTAGCGCCTGATAAAAGAGTGAAAAAGCATATTTCGCCAGGGACTGTGTGTTGTATTGAATATATTCAGCCCCCATTGTTATCACACCGTCTGCGCCGACAGTCCCGTCTGTCGGATAGCCCTCAGTCTGTTCCCACCGGAAAACCGTGTCCTCATCCGCCTGCCACGCCATTTGGTTCAGCCGCTCCAATTCCCTGCGGAGTCCGGCAGTGGTAGCGATCATCGTCTGATCGCCGGTGGGCATGGGCCCCTGAAACATAAAACTGTCCGCCAGCGGCAGCCAGCAGGACGTACCTCGAAACAGCGACCAGGCCATTTCCGTATCCTCTGAGAGCCGGTCGATCAAAGGGTGGTCTAAAAACTGCCAATCTTTCTCTACGGTATCTGGTACAGGCTCCCCATAGACATGGCAGGCGGCGACCAGCAGCATAGCGCCAAAGGCATCCCAGTCCGGCTTATCGGTATAATAAGGCTTCTCGTTGTTTTCCGTCCAAGCGGTGTAAGGCTTTTGCCCAGGCTGGGCGATCGCTGCCAATACCTGTTGCTGCCAGCTTTCTATCGCCGCCTGTATTTCAGCGGGGGACATTTTTTCATCCTCCGGGATTTCACCGTCATTTGGGGTAATACGCTGAAAGGTATATCCGTTTTCCTCCGCCCATCGCTGAACGGCAGTTTTCCAGTTGTGCGCATAGTACCGAGTCATGGTACCCGCGTAAATATCAAGCCCCATTATAATGCTTCTCCTTTATTCATCGTAATACCCTCTCGGAATCTCCAGACCGTTCAACATGCGGCTTTAAGGGCTTCACTTATCCTGATTCCTCCACCTTTTACGAAAAAACTGGATCAGGAACCTCCATTTTCCGCCAAAAGATTCCGAGAGCCTATATCGCATTAACGCCCCGCCAGTACCATGCTCCAAACGCCAACGACCACCAGCGCCACGCCCAACAGGAAGAAAATCACCCTGCGGGCGCTCCTGCCATAGCGGTGGGACTGGGGCGCGCCGGTGGGGTCACACAGCCAGTTCCAGTTCAGCGCGGCCCCCATAATCAGCACCGCACCGGCTGCAATCAGGATGATGTTCCAATGCTCCTGCACAAACGCCGTAATTTTTTCACTGTCCATCTACGCCAACCTCCTGTTTCACCAAATCCCTGATATGTCGAAGTCCATGCAGTCAAAAGAGCGGATGCTGTGCCAATCCCGTTCTAAAACAATGTCGCCGGTCTGCCTTGCCCGGTATAGCTCGTCCAGTGTCGGATAGTCATATTCGCCGCTCTGTTCCTCTTCCGTTCCGCAGCGCTGAAAAGAGCAGTGGCCGTCATAAACGATAAATATCTTTCACAAAGTGTTTTTTGTACTGCTGTATTTCTGCCTTTTGTTGTTTTACTTTGAGCTGTGCTTTTTTCTGTACCAAAAGCTCCTTCAAATTATCATCCATGGATATCTTCTCCATTTCAAAGGATACAAGTTACAAAAAGCCCTTTCATCAGAATCCATCCAGGCCAGGTGCTTTAGCTCCTTGCCCTTTTTGTAGGGGAGAGGGGGATATTTTCTGGTGTTCGGCTCCACGCCGCCGCTGCCAGTATCCGCCTAATCCGCAACCCCAGAGCCGCCCTCGCTCCCCTCCTCGTCCTCAGCCTCATAAAACCGGCCGTCCTCGCCCCGTTCCAGCCATGTGCCCCAGGGCATACCCAGCAGCGGGATAATGTCGGGGTCATGATTGCAGAGGGTGTTGAGGTCATAGATGCTGAAATGCCGGCTGTCGTCACAATATTCCTCATCCTCGTCTCCGGCAAGGAAATTCCAGCCGCTGTCCCAGCCCTCGTCCCCCCGGTCAGGCTCCAGGCGGTAGCACTCCCCAATCTTGCAGCCGTCCACCATAACGCGGTCAGAGGCGAAACAGCCCCGGGGGCCGTTCCAATCCGGGAGCAGGGGCCTGATGTCCTCCGGCCTGATACACAGCTTTTTCTTCGGCTCCTGATTTTCCTCAAGCGCCTCCCACCGGGCAAACCGCTGGCCGATGATCTCCGCCATCTCCTGATAATACCTCTCGTCCCAGGGAACGAACAGATAAGCCTCGCTGCCGTACCGGTCATCCCCGAAGTAGGTTTTGGCATGGGCGGCAATGTCTTTGCTGTAGCTGTAGGGAGTGGCCTTGCTGCCCCAGCTGTACCAGCGGGCGAACTCTGTCCCCTCCCGGTTGAACCAGGTCAGATGCAGCCTGCCCCGCAGTTCCTCGCTGTCCCGGAGGAACACCCGCAGATCGGGGACTTGTCTGCCCTTTACCGCCTCCACCACATCCTTGTGTTCCGCCACGAAGGGAGCGCTCATCAAGTCATGCTCCATGCACCAGCGCAGATAGATTGCCATGTGGCTGTAAGCGGCCAGCTCCTCCACCGGGAGCTGCTTGTCCTGGATGACGGCAAGGTGGGGCTTTGCCTCGTCCATCAGGGCGTCATCATAGGCGATGGCCTCCGCATCGGTAATGACATTGGGGCGGGACGGGTTGATCACTTCCAGCAGTTCATCCGGGAATTTTTCCAGCAGTCTGTCCACCTCGTATTCCCGCTTGAACTCAATCTCCTCCCGATAGAGGGGGATGACCTGATAGAAATTCACCGGCTCTCCACCCGGCAGGGTACAGACCGAGGCGGGGTCGCCAAACACGCCGGGGGACAGCAGCACCGCGCCGCAGAGCCTGGTGTTGCCGACATAGCTTTCCTCCGAGCCGTAGACGGTATGCCCCCAGCCCAGCCAGGTGTCGTGGAGCATGGGATACCGGGCCAGGGCTTTCAGGATGCCCACCGGCCAGAACCAATGCTCGTCCTCCCAGGCATCCTCGCCCAGCTTCCAGTCCGGGGGCAGATTGACCAGCAGCTCCGCCCGGGCCTCGTCCTTCTCCGGGGCGTTCATGGTGTAAGCGCCCATTCCCATGGTGACAAGGGTGTAGTAGTTGTGGTCTTCCCTGGGCGGAATGACGCAGATATCCAGATGGACATATTCTCCCGGAACTGTTTCGTGCATGATCCAGTCAAACCTGCCGAAATGGGCTTCGATATGGGCCTCGATGGTATCCATATCCGCCTTGTCATACAGATCCAGATGAGCAAACAGCTCCCGCCGGTCCTCCCGCTCCAGGCAGTCCACGCAGTCATCCACAAGCTGCTTCGCGTTTTCGTTGTCCGGGTCCAGGGCAAGCCACTTCCTGGCGTACTCCAGCGCCTCGGCTTCCCGGTTCTCCGCCATGTAGAGGGCATAAGCGATACGGGAGTACCAATAGGGGTCGTTCTGCCCCTCCTCCCGGATGGACTCAAAAATCTTCAGGGCACGGGCCAGAGCCTCCTGGTCTACATCGTTATCATCTTCACACTGGCGCTCCCGGCGATCCCCCAGAACGGCCAGATTGCTGTACGCCCGCCCCAGCAGGAGGCTCAGCTGATAGCCCCGCTCCCCCTCTGGAACGGCCTCAATGGCCTGGATGCATTTCGTATACTCGTCCCCGTCGTTCCACTGCTCCAGCTGCTGAAAGAATGCTTCGGCGTTCTGCGGGGTATAAGGGATATGTTCTATTTCAGACAGGGCTTCCTCCTGCTCCTCGGTGTTCGGCTCCTCATCCGGTACATCTGCGTCTTTGAGCGTCACCGCACCGGCCTCCCGGCGGAAAGTGTGGAAAACGGCCCAGGGGATATGGCTGTCCTCAAAGAACTCTCTGGCCATTTTGAGCGCTGCCCGGATATCCCAGGCGATGAAGTCCACATACCCGCAGAAAAGGCCGGTGGCCCCGCCGGTGAGGGTAAGCACCTCCGGGCCGTCTCCGGCGGCAAGTGCTTCCTCCAGCTTGTCCCGGAAGTCAAAAATCTTCTGGCTGCCCTCCTCTTCCCGCAGGGTGTCCAGAGGATAGCAGAAAAAGCCCGCTGCCGCGCCGTCCGCGTGGAGTTCGTCCATGAAGTCGTTGTCAGCATTCAGATAGCCGTTTATAAGAGGGACACAGCAGGTGGAACCCACCATCACATCCAGCCGCCAGTCGGCGTCCGGATCCTCATTGGGCTTCATCTGGTAGGCAGTATAGGCTTCCAGACAGGCTTCCGGGTCAGTGGAAAGGTCCAGCCCCCTTTCCTTCAGCTCATCGGGCAGCCGGGACATAAGAATGGACGGTTCAGCCCTGGGTTCCTCCAGCACATCGAAGCTGTCTATGTACCGCATATGGGGGATCTCGCCCAACACCTGGTCGGTGAGGGTGGTGAGCATCCACCAGGCCCGTCCTTCCTCATCCCGGAGCATAGGCAGCAGCTTTTCACAGTAGGCAGAGATGGCAAAACGGTTCTCGCCCTGCTCCTCCAGCCAGACCTGCACATCCTCCCCGGAAATATCCCAACCGTCATCGGTCCGCAGACCGATGTTCCGGATGGGCTTGCGGCCAACCAGGATGCTCCAATGCGCTAAAACCTCCTGGGGGACGTGCTTTTGAAAATGGACCAGCTCAAACAGCTTGACCTTATCCCCCTCCGGGGTGAGGATCAGCTCATACTTTTCCCCATTGAAGCCCATCTCAAAGGAGATCCTGTCAAAGACCAGGTGCAGCGCCTCATCCATTTGGGCTATGATCTCCGCGCCTCGGGTGTGGTCCTTATCCTCGTCCATCATCCGGCGCAGCTCCGCCTCCATCCCGGCAAAGGTTTCCCACCAGTTCTCCATCCGTTCCCGGAAGCACTCTGAGAACTGGGGCCAGGAGATACCTTTTTTGCACCAGCTGATAAACTCCTTGGTGTCCTCATCGTCAGGGCGGGCCTCCAGCGCCTTTTCAAAGTACCCCAGGGCGATGCCCTCCTGGTCCAGATAGTAATAGGAATAGCCCATGCGGAAATTCCAGAAATGCTCCCCCGCAAAGTATTCCGCATGGGGCTCCAGCAGAGCGATGGCTTTTCTGAGCAGCTCCGAATAATCCGGCTTGCCGGGGTCAGCCAGATTGTTGCAGGCCCTGGCCAGCTCGGAATCCTCTTCAGGGGTGCGCTCCTGGGCGGGAATAGCCTCCAGCGCGTCAATGATTTTCTGGTATTCATCGTTCTCATGCCACTTCTGGCACTGCTGTAGAATGTCCATGTTCTGTTCCTCCTACGCCTGTTCCAAGGCCAGCCGCTCAATCAGCCAATCCAGATGCTCCAGCCACCCAGGGTCTATCTCTCCGCTGTCCTCATTCTTCCAAAGCTCCACGCTCTCCCGAATTCCGTCCCCGTCCGGCACCTGGTTTTTGATGTCGGTAAGCTGCCGCAGCAGGAAAGCAAGCGCCTCTTTGGAAGCGGTAAAACCGGTAACTTTCTCCCAGACATTCTCCCCGCTGTTGCAGTCCAGCCTGCCGAGATCCTTCCACTGGAAGTACAGCTCTGCCAAGGCCATGGCAGTATTGTCAAAGAGAAAATCAATTTGTGAAGGTTCCTCCCCCAGCATGACTTGCTCTTTCATTAACTGGATGATCTCGCCCAGATCCATCACCGGATGCTCCGGTACATATTCATTTTTCAGGATGTCCAGCACATCCAGCCCCTCATCGCTCTCTAAAGACAAGCTCCTGGCCGTCTTTCTCAAAAACTCCGGTGGTGCAGCTCTGCCCCCAACGGGAAAAGGTTTGCAGACCCTTGAACAGCAGACTGTATTGTTTTGCCAATGCCTGCATCCGTGTCATTTTTTCGGTTGCATCTATTTTTTCAAAATATGGCAGGAACAATGTTTTATCCATGGATAACTCTCCCTATTTTGTCAGAAAATATTCACCCCCATTTTATCATGCATCCTCTGTGTTTGGAAGAGCTTTTTGGGATATTTCCGGCACTGTGTTCCTATATTTGGCGCTTCAAACAAAATACGACATAATAGGTTTCGTTACCTGGCAAACAGCGTCACGCTGCTATATTAACCCCTAGATGACCCCCAAAAGTAGTACCACATCAGGGAACCATCATCAGAGATA
>OFFK01001811.1_pt1 | contig 14122 bp, 7 predicted proteins | sample 1521361 | NCBI WGS metagenome assembly OFFK01 (sample SAMEA3504096, study PRJEB24116) | mouse gut metagenome | biome: mouse gut; feature: mouse-associated habitat; material: faeces | place: Denmark | collected 2011
AGATTGGGGACTTTCACCCGTTAGAACGTGTGCCCACCGGGCACACATAAAAAGGTACTGCCACAACTGCAACAGTACCCTAAAATCATATCAGTATTCAATTTTTTCATTATTCATCCAATCAATATATGGAACCTAATCGAACAAATTATTCCATCAGGTTCACATCGACTTTATTTATAGTTACATTTGCATTGAAATTGAGATTATCTGCTTCTATTTCTTCTGGCTGAATTATTTGTGTTTCCAGCTACACTACATATATGTAATTCGTTTAATTTTCCCATCGGCTCTTTCACATAAACACTCTGCATCGGTCTTAATTCAATATTTGGGATACCACACGGAACCGTTCTTTCCTGTCCTGCTTGATCCGTGATCACATAACCATTCTTGACAACTCTTTTAATGACGGTTTTGTATGTGCGGTCTGCTTTGTAATTCTTTAACGTTCTATTAATCATAATCTGTATTGTTTTTAATAATTCTTTTCCTAAATCCATGCAATTCTTCCTTCCACATATAAACCACACCCATATTTCAGGGTGTGGCAATCATTTTATCAATAATCATGTAATGGTTCCTGTCGTGCTCTTAAACTCAAATTACCTAATTGTTTCTGCACGTATTCAACACCTGAATTATTAGTAAGATTAGGACAATTCAAAGTAACATTCTGGTTTACTGTGACTGGCTGATTCCGATTATTATTAACAACACTGCTAATTGCAGAGTTATTCGTTATCTCATTTGTCCATTTTTCAAGTTGTTTCTGACCTTCAAATACAGCATTGGATATAAATTCTTCCCCACTGTCTTTCCACATCTGGATGAATTTTTCTCCTGCTTCTATCATCCAATAGCCATCATCACCTGGCTGTAATGGTCTTACTTTACTACCATCTGCTAGAGTAGTCCAGATACTATCGTCTGTACCATCAGCATGAGCATTGCCGCTTGCATCTATCTTGTTATCCATAATCTTTTTGGTTTGTTCCTCATTATAGATAACTGTATCTTTTGGCAGATCCATCATAGTCGGTTCGTCTGTAATAATAGTCTTCCCGTCTGGAAGTACAGTCATTTCAGTTTGGCCATATTCAGATACTAATGCGTTCTTTTCAGCTTTCGGAAGTCCTTCATATTTACCAGTTCCGTCAGCAAAGGCTTTCCCGTATTGGGCTGTATATTCGCCACTTTCAAGATTCATGGAACCAAGGACAGTGCCCTCTGCATATGCGCTGCCATTTTGTTTTACATTTACTGTAATAGTACATTCGACTTCTTTTCCATCAATCGCATCAAGTCCGTCAGATATACTATGTACATGTTCATCCGCTTCTTGGATCGGTTCCTTAAATTGTTCAAATCTTCCAATAGCACCTTCTCCGCCAGGTTCGCCTAATACTTCTACAGTCTTTTCGCCAAGGTCTTCGATTGAACCGATGAGAGTACCATCACCTTCACCTTCTGAGCCTTTACCTGATCCCGTACTACCTTCTGAATCACCTGTACCAATTGCGTCGCGCACATCATTAACAGCGGTTTCCATAGAACCAAACTCACCGATTACAGTGCCGTCACCTTCGGCATCAGGTTCACCGATTATCTCTTTTGCCTTATTGCCCATTTCTTCGATTGCACCAGTAAGAGAGTTGCCACTGCCAGATTCACCTTCTGAGCCTTTACTGCCTTTGCCACCAGAAGTACCCTGTTTACCGCCTTTAGAACCAGAGCCACCACCAGAACTCGAACCTTCGGATGATTCACCACCTCCACCACTGATTGCGGCTGTAACTTGGTCTATAGCGGTTTTGAGGTTGGTAAATTGTGTGATAATGCTTTCATCCAGTGAAATCGAGTTAAGCTGTGCAATCGCAGACATAAGGCTTCCGACTGTCTGTGCTTCTGTGGAACCTATTGTATCTATCACATCAGTAATCGCATTTTTCAGTAGAGTAAACTGACCAATGATGCCTTCTGTTTCCCCGCCTAATGTAACATCATTCAGAGAGTCCATTGCCTGGAACAGCGTACCAACCGCATCCCCTTCGCTCACTCCAAGAGATTCCGCAACCCTACCGATAGATTCAGCTAACATATCAAATTCACCAGCTAATCCAGAGACTTTGCCATTCTCTGGCATCTGGTTTAACCCGTCTACTACAGTGCCCACGTTTGTTGCTACCGTGTCTGTCGTGGATGCTGTTTCGCCAAGAGAAGTGTTAACGGAGTCTACGCTTCCCGCCGCACTTGAAATATTTTCGTCCGCTTCGGATGCAGTAGTTGACAGTGTACCCATACTTTCTTCCACATTGCCAATAGAGTCCGCAAGAGGGTTCAACGAATCCCCCATATCACTAAGGCTGTCAATATATCCCTGCGTCGAGTCAAGGTAGGAACCCATCTGGTCTACACTTTTACCAGTTGTATCAGAAAGGGCAGATAACATGGAGTCATTTCCTGAATAGATATCAGCAAGGATACCAACATACTCATCCTTGAACTTAGAGAACGCCTCCTCTGACATACCGAGGACATCATCAACTTCAATACCTAATGCCTGTAACGTTTCGATTACTTTGGCGTTTTCCTCGATCTCGCCGAGTTCTTCCCAACGGGATTTGTAATCCTGTATACCGCTGATAAGATTGTCCCAATACTTTTCTGTGTCAGCAATAAGTTTATCATAGTAATCATTGATCTGGTCTATCTGCTTATCTAATAAATCAATATTCTCATTAATGCCAGATTTGCGATTCTCCAATAAATCAATTTCTTTTTCAATGAGCTTGATTTCTTTTTCTTTATTGGCGATTGCAATTTCGAGTTTGTCATCCTCGACCTTCTGTTTGGCTTCTCTTAGTCCGGAAGTGTCGATATCATATTTAAACCCATCTTCCGTATAGATCAGCTTTGTTTTCTGGTTAAGCTGCCTCTGGAGATTATACTCATCTAACTGGAGGTTTAGTGCCATTTTTCGGTCTGCATTTGCTGTTTCCATAGCATCTATCTCATCACGGATTTTCTGGATAGCTTTTTCCTTGGCCGCTATCTGTTTATCAATTAACTCGATTTCCTGTTCGTAACGCTCTTTCTCGGCTTCCTTGGCCTCAATCGCGGCATCACGCTGTGCTTCGAGGCTTTCCACGGCGGCATCACGAGAATCGCCATATGCTGATATCTGCTTATCCAGCATTGATGTAATGCCTGACAATGCAGACTCATAGAGCGATTTCATGCCCTGTAAATATTCGTGTTCATACTTTGCATATTGCTCGGCGTACTTCTTTTTATCACGGAAGAATCGCTGGTAGAGTTTGCGTAGGTAGTCAAGGTATTGTTTTTCTGTGATCTTTCCCTGATCCCTGAGTGTCTGTAATTTCTTTAGTTCCTTTTCAAGCGCATCAACATAGGCATCGCCCGCTTTTTTTCCGGCTTTACCAGCTTTAGAAGCACCGCCTCCGATATTGCCAAAATCAACTTTAACATCATCCAGATCCAAGTTGTTTACTACATTAGCAGAAAACTCATGGATCGCACGGTTTAATTCTGATACAGCACGAGAATCACCACTTTGTACCGCCGCATCTCTTTGTGTGATCATATTCATTAGTGTCTGCAACTGTTGTAACTGCTGGATACCAATATTAGCGGCTTGTGCTAATGCCAGTATGTTCTGGCAGTCGGCGGCTGTTGTGATCGTTGACTGGTTTACTAGGATCTTTTTTAGCTGTAATAACGCTAATGCTTCACCACAATTACCGGCTTCTATCTGTTCAAGAATAAATGCCGTTCTTTCTTCCTCTGTAGCGGAAGCCAGATCCTTTCCTGTCTGGGCCAGATATTCTTTCGCAACAATAAGTTCTTCTGTTTTGGCTGTCAGAGCGTCTGCAACGATCTCTGCCGCATTCTGTACGCCCATCTCCTCTAACTGTTTCTCAATGGCATCCGCTGTTTCAGCATTTAACTGTTCCAATGTATCTGTACTATATAAATAAGCTGTTGCAAGTTCATTAAATGCTTGTCGCACCTGTTCTGCTGTGGAATTTCCGTTTGTGAGAACCGCAAAGAAAGGTTCAAGTTTGGAAGAATCAAACGCCACCCCTACTTCGCTTTCAATCTCCGCAAATGACCGTCGTAACTCTTCAAGCATGGAATTATCTATACTGGCAAGCGAAAACTTCTCTTTACCGTTATCATCCAGTTTGAAAATTTCTTGGTATGCTTCACCTAATTTCGCGAATTGCGGTTCAAGTTGGGTCGCTATCTGCTGGATTGATGATGAGATTGTGGCGGGAATAGATTGTGTTGTATCTGCAACCGTACTTGCTACATTTCCAATATCCGTTGCCAAACCTGAAAAATCAGTCATAAGTAGCTCTTTGAATCTATCCTGTAAATCACCACTGGAACCAGCAGCCTTAACTAAAGCAACTTCCATTGCCTCATATTCTTCTGTCGTGTCCGGAATACCATTCTGCGCCATATAATTAAGTTTTTCTTCTTCATACAGCTTTTCGATATAGGTATCAAGGATTTCAGACATGCTGTTGATTGCAGTATTCAAATCCTCATAGATTTCTGTATCAAGCAATGCTTCATCGTCTTCTGAAGCTAATACTAACTTCTCACGCGCTTCTACCAGAGAATTATAATACTCTAATGCTTCTGTCGGATCATCACTGGATATATCCCATGAAATATTTTCCCAAGTTCTATTGATAGTCTGAAACTCTTTCAAAGAATCAGAAACAATATCTACCGCTTTTTGTGCTTCATTTGATAGAGATTTGCCTTTTTTATTTGAATCAATGGAAACTTTAGAACCACCCAAATCACTCCAAATATCACCCTGTAATTCTTCTTCCGCTGATTTCCGTCCAATTGTTGCCGTAACTGCCTGACTCTGTAATTCTTCTTTTGTGGCTCTTGCAAGTGCATCTGCATATTTATCTGTACCAGCGGTAAGGTCTTCCAAAATCTCTGCTTTATCGCCTAATGCAACTGTAATATTTTCTACCGCTGTCTTAAATGCTTCTTCCTCGGAAGTTGTCCTGTCCTGGATAGATGCAAGGCGTGAATACTCATTATATAAATCTTTGAGTTTATCTGCATTTTCGGATGCCGTTGTTGCGGCATCTATATTAGCACGTCTGGTTTCTTCCAGTTTTTCATTAGCTTTACTGATAGCGGTTGTTGCCACACTGATTATAGTTGATATTAACATAAGCCCCATGCCAATAGGATTGCTTGCAAACATGCCTTTGATAGTAACTCCAACTTCTTTAGCCACGGTTTTCAATGACAACATTGCATTTTTCAGCGTTCCCGTGGTTGCCGCTTCTGCTACATTGGCTGCTGTCTGCGATTTTGTGACAGAGAGTAAACCCATCTTTTCAAGTTTAAGTTTTGCTTCTTCTTCAGTCATTTTATGAGCATTAAGTATTTGTATCCGATCAATTTCCTCTAATTGTTTCTGTGATAATAATAATTTCAGATTCTTTTCAGTTAAAGATTTTGTAGCATTCCCAACCTGCTCTAATACATCAATCCTTGTAGAATCAACTGGCAGATTCTTCACCTGTTGTAAAGCATTTCCAAGCGTATTCATCTGCTTTACTGTAGAAGCTATTGACGCACCAATAGATGTAATACCCTTGCCAATATTCAATGATAATACTGCAAGAATACCGTGTCTTAAAAGGTCTGTAGAATTAACTAAATCCAATATTCCACTACCCAAATCAGCGGTATACTTAATCATATCTCCACTCATAAATGTGGAATAAGTTTCAACTAATCTCTCTTTGAAAATAGTAAGGCTTGCTTCCGCTGACTCCATGTATTTTGAATATTCCTCTGCCATGGAATTAGCAGCATTAATACTGTCATTCTTGATCTTCTCTAATTCTTCGTAATTAAGAAGTAATGCTGAACCTGCACTGGCACGTTGCTTTCCAAACATAACTTCTAGCAAATCAGCCTGTGAACGGTCATTTAATGAATCGAATACTTCGCCGATTTCAAGTACCATCTGATATGTACTCTTTAAGTTTTCATCATCTTCAAAGATATTGACCTTATTCCCTGTCAGTTCATAAACCTGTTGCTGAATCTTAGTTAAATCCGTGGAAACACCCTCAGCATCCTCTCCCATTTCTTTTAAGGCATCTACCTGACCTCTTAAACGCATGGAAGCTACTTTGAGCATATTGGAGCCTTCTTCTGGATTCTGGTAGATTTTATTGGTTGCCGTAATTAAGGCGATTGTCTCATTTAAGTCATTTCCAGCGACTTTCAAAGCTGCACTTGCATTTTGCAATCCATCGGCAATCCCTTCACTGTCTATCGAATATTTGTTGCCAATAGCATTTATCTTATTTCCGACTGTTTCAACTCTCTTGACATAATCATCTACACCAAGGTCATCTATTTCTGTAAATGCCTGTGCCGCTGAAATCAGTGTGGAAGTAGCTTTCTCGTTAGAAATTTCCGCTGTCTTTTCAAAGATGGAAGTAATCTCTGCCAACTGCTCAGACATATCCAGATTAAATCCAATCTTAGACCACGCTTCCATAGAAGAAATAAGGCTGTTTGTTGTAACTGCCAAATTCTGTGCTAACTTATTCCATTTAGTAAGCAGTCCCGAAAACTGGTCACGGCTTGTAATCTGATCCTGCACTTTATACAGGTTCGTCATTGCTGTATCTAACTGTAAGTAAGATGATACCGCCTGTTTTACCTGTGAAAATATCAACGTGACTGCACTTGCCGCTGAAAATAAATCTTTTGCACGGTCAATAAGCCTTTTCCATTTATCACCTAATGACTGTGAAGCTAGATTATTTGCCTTTAATTCGCTTGTAAATGTGGCTATCTGCGCCCTGACATTTGATAACTTTTTAGCGTCTGTAATCCCATATGCCGCATCCAGAATGTTATTGTATTTTGAAGAAGCGGAAGCATTTGAAAAGAGTTTAGAATATTTCTTTGCCATATACTCCAAATCTGCAATTGCTTTCTCTTTCTTCACTTCTATATTAAAATCAATGGATGTTCTGCTTGCCACCCTCTGACCTTTATTCCTTGCTTCCGTGACTGTCTTTGCAATATCAGAATCTTTTGCACTGACTCCAATCTGCAAATCTGAAATACTATCCTGTAATGTTTTGATCCTGCCCTGTAATTTCTTCTTTAAGGCACTGTCTATCTTTAAATCTGCACCAACCTGTATATACAGATCATTCAGTTGCTTTAAATCCTTCTTTAACTGGCGTTGGGATAAGCCTATTGATAACTTGGATATTACCTTTACGAACATGGAATTATCCATGCCCTTTAACTGTTCCTTAATCTTCTTCTTTGATAACTGTTGATTTAATAACGCTATTATGTCTAATAGAAATTCTTCGCCCAAACGTTTACCTCCTTTGGCATCAAAAAAGACAGTTCGCTATGAACTGTCCATTTGTTATTATTTTATATTTTCTGTATTCAGTTTTTCATTTAGAATTTACTGCCACACACATCACATTTATAGGTCTTCGATACATGACCCACCGCAAATATCCCAAATGTCAATGCGGATGCTGCTTTGTTTGTCATGCTGATTTTATGTATTTTGGTGGAATGGCATATCGGACATTTGGGAAGATTATTATAATCTTTTTCCCACATTTCTAACTCACGCCACCCATCAGGCCTTTTAGGGATAACTGGATTAGTTACTGCTTTTCCGCATCCCTTACAACGTATTTCTATACCGTCTTTTAATTTTACATATTCTGGATTAATAAGAATAAAATTACTATATAATATTGAATTCGCATATCTACAAGATATACATTCACACCATATTCTTCTCCAGCTTTTATCCTCATATTTATCTTCTGAATCAATAGAATAATAATACATATCAGGATGATCTAAATCTATCTTTTCTTTTTCATCATGGGTAGAAGACTCATTTTCTCCATCATCAAAAGAAGCATTGCATACTGGACACACTGTAAAATCTTTTGCTTTTTCAAATGGAAAAATCGTTCCACACGATTCACATACAATCTTCTTACCCATAACCACCCCTCAACTTTCTCGCTTCTTTTCTACTTCTAATTATACCACTACAACCCTATCTCCACAATAGAATCATGATACAATCAGAAAATATGTTCGGTCGTATTCCTTATATCCGCCCTAATCGTTACTTGTTTCTTCTCCGTAATTGTTTCCTCCTGCTTCTAATTTCTCTATTTAGTTTTCACGTTATTCAGTTGTAGCAATTAATTTGATTTTTGCGGCTTTGATTTTGTGCCGCTTTGAATGATATTAGATTTTGATTTGAATTTTATATGTGTTTGGTTGGTTGATAGTTGCTTTTGGTTTTACTGTTAATTTAATGGATCACTATCCAAATACTCATTAAGAGCTAATAACGTTTGTTCCCTCAATTGCTTTTTCCCTAGCTTGAAATCTGATATCAACTGTCTGGGTACACCTATCCGTTTAGCAATATATGTCTGTCTCTCCCTTTCTACCCTTTTAATCAGCTTCTCCCTTACTTCTTCCTGAAGAGTCATTTTTTTCTTAATTTCTTCTTGGTTTACCATAATTTCTCCTTCCATTATCTCTATCATATATACTTTTTGTCACAAAAAAATATTAAAATAAGACGTTGCTTATTTGGCAGCGTCTTTGTCACTCATTGTTATTTCTAGTTCATTATGGAAATATTGCAATGTCGAATATCTGTATATACGGTCAAATTTCTTCTTATCATACTTTGCGTTTTTACACATTAAGTAATTCACATAATTATCAATATACTGTTGGGCATCATTTTTTATGTATTCAATATTGTCTCGTGTCTCATTAAACTCGTCTTTATCCACAATGGCATCTGTATACCCTATATATCCACTATTTCTAATTATCACTATTTTACTGTAATCCAGTCCTGAGTTTGTTCTTTTAGATCGAATGCTCTTCTTAAATTTAAAAGCATATTTATGGTTAATGTGACTTCTAAATGGAATACAGATAAAATAGCCATAATGTGACTGCACTAATAAACAATTATATGGTCTATTGTTCTTTCTTACAATTTCTTTATATGGTGGATCTGGATAATCAGAATAAAATTTATTTGTTAAATTCAAAACCTGATAATCAAACGAGTCTTCTTTAGAACACATGTCATCTCCTTAGTAAAAATGGGAGAGCCTTTGCCCTCCCACAATTTTCATCACTCGGTCACTTTTATTTTACCGTTGAGTCAGAACCGTCACTCAACTCATCGCTCTGTCACTTTTATTTTACCGTCCTGTCAGAACAGTCACAGGACTCATATTGTGATGAAGGAATCACATAAGATTCCTTATTTATAATATACCCAAGTCTCGCCGAACATGCAACAAACATAAAATGAACATTCTGTGAACAAATATGTATATCATATTTTCAAACTACAAATCTTAGTATATCACAACCCTGCAATAAATCAACATATATTTACACTTCTTACCATGATTTTCATAGCGATTTCCATATGGAGCCAGATGTTGCTATCACCCAGCCCCATATTTCAATCCCATCTGGCCTAGATCAGATGTATAATAATCTGCCTTGCTAAAGCAGTTATTACCTTTTTGCACATAACCGCATGATGCTTATGGGACATCATGCGGCTGTACGATCTGATAAAGTGTGGTAGTCCTTTACCAGATTCCCATATACATTGTGGAGATGTATATAGGGTTTTGCATCATACAACTTCGTATCTTAAAACGCCATATGATACAAGAGCACTGTTATTGTTTTGTGGTCTGTATACCGTTGTGGAGTCGATATACATAATGGCTAATGGGCTGTGACACCACATTAGCCTACGGAGAAGATTGATATATGAATACTGTAATATTACAGATAATTGTCTGGCACTGGCTGCTTTCTATAATCTGGATTTTCCATAATGCCAGACACCGCCAATGCCGATAGTATGATATTTATTTTCGGGGAGAGAGAAAATTATATACACTACACGGCTTACGATCCTTTCATGTATATATACTTCTCCTTCCCCTTATAGGGAATTTCAAAACGCCGTATTTACGGGCTTTCTAAGCATTTTTTGCAAGAGTTTCACCCTGATTTTGACCATTTTTTATAAAACAATTCATGAATTCATCTCTATGCAACTTAAAGAGAAAATTCAAGATTGTTGCACGAATATCTGAATTATTATCATCTGTAGCATAAATCACAAGCTGCATAATAGTTTCTTGATCCAGTTCTTTACTGACTTTCGCAAGTAACTGTGTCATGTTACGGTTTTTCAAAGAGAAAAAAGTCTCTTTACTCATTTCTGCCTCATGTTTTTCAAGCCACTTATCAGTTTTATTGTAACTTCTTACCTCTTCCACAAATTTATCCTTCTTATATCTATTCCCTTTGGCAATAACGGCATGATCCCAAAAATTACGCAACGGGAGATGTGATTCACGATCCGCATATCCGATCACATTATCCTCAATTATCCCCGCCATGATATCCATAGGACAATCCATAGACACAACTTCTTTACCCTCAAACTCTTTGTTATTCCTACTCTTTTTATTGCTTGCAAAAAATTGAGGAATTACGTTTCTTCTCATGCAAGGCAAGTTTCTTATACGTCTGATTTCCTTTACAACATCTATATCAAAACACTTTTTAGCCAGGTCAATGCTAATCTGTCCTATTACAGATAAAATAATAAAACAGTCTTCCAATTCCTTACTTTCCATACCACAATCGTAATAATAGCTTAATGCAAGTTGTGCCGTATCCGTAGAAGTTCCTATTGATTCCTGGGCATCCGAAATCTGGTTATCCATTTCAGCATAATCTTCTAACGTAAAATGATAATTATTTGAACCACATTCATCTACATCATTTATTATTGTCGGATACTCAATATATGCTTTCCTTGCAAGATCAGCTAAATCATGCTGGTTCGTAACATATACAAAATCGGAATCACAGTCATGTCCCGAAAGTCTGGCTTGTGTGTCTGTCTTAATTGCGTTAAATACAATCACATTCTGTCCTATATTCGGAAAATATTTTATCAGCTTATTCGGATATACATTATAAAGATGGATGATATTATTTGGCGAATTGTGCGGACTTCGGAATGCTGCAAGGCTCTCACCTTCGCTAAATCTTGGTGTATAGCATTGAACACCATCATGCATCAATTCAAAACATCCTTCTTCTAGTGAATTTTCACCAACTGCTTTCATCAATAACGCAACTGGATTATCCATAATGGTTAGATTATCTCCAATCTGTGGCAATCGTCCTTCTTCATAAGCTCTTACCAGATCACTAACATCTCTGCTCTTCTTTTTACGGAAAAATTCTGTTTTTAGAAAATCATGATTCCATTTTACCAGTTCTATTAACAATTCATTGATATTAAAATCATTCTTTTGCTTATCAAGATACTTTAAATATGCCGTATCACTGGTTTTTAATCCATTGCAGAGGTTTACTCCGCATTCTGTAATATGTCCCAATATTTCCCTGTCTGTTGTTGGGATTGAATTATCCATCTGATACGCCATCAGCTGTAAGTCACCCCACTTACTTGGATGAGCAGTCTTGACAATAGAAAAATAATCATCAAACCTTTTCATATAGTTGTAATAATACCTGTATGCTTTCTTCTTTGTTCCTCCCATCATATCTTCAAATTTATTAATCCACTTAAGCGATTTGTCTGTAATAATAACTTTTATATCTTTCATCTTTAAGTTTCTGCCAAACATATCACTTTGGACAACATATGTATCATAATCTAAACTATGTTTCTCACAATAGTCTTTAAAAAATTCTTGTATATTGCCACGGAACAAACAGCTTTTAAAGAAATGAGAACGGCAATATATAAATCCCTCTTTATCTTTTGGAAATATAGCTTCGTCGATCAAACCCATTCCATCCCACAATATATTTTTAATTTTTGCATCTGAAACTCTGTTTACTACACATTCCCTTTTTGTATATTCTTCCTGTTTATGTTCTCCAGGATATTTGCCATTAATACGAAAACCATTTTCTTTCAATGCATCTTTTGATTTTTCAGTGATCAGAGTCAAACCATTATCTTTAGCTTTAACAGCATCAAATGTAAATCCCTTTTTATTGATGATTCCCTCTAATCTTGGAGATTCAAAATCAAGTTCATATACATCTCTATAATATTTTCTATCTTCTACCGTCACGACTGCAGCATTTGTCCCAGCAGACAATACTTCTTCATCTTTTACAACCAATATATTTTCTAATGGAATCTGAATATATCCCTTTGCCGTTGCTGTGGTCAATGTCTGATATGCCGATAGTTCTACCAGCTTAAAAACTTTCTCTGGATCATTCTTGGACTGCTCGTCCATTAAGTCATAAAATCCCATTGTAAGAAAATTAATTGCCTTGTGGTGCAAGCTGTCCCGAATAAATACGCACTCGCCATCTTTAGCCTTGCCAGTTGAACGCATAAGCATTTTAAAGTGAACTGGTACTCTTTCAACAATTTCACCTTTTCTATTCTTCTTTTCAAAAGTATAAGTTACACCTTTTTTATAAAACATCTTTCGCATATCATGTTTTGTAACTTTCTCTTCTGTACTTTCAATCCTATATTCTGCATTAAAATTGAATTTGACCACAATAAAATCTCTGCAAAAATTACCACTATACCTGACAATTCTATTGTTCATATATCTTAAAAACAGGCTATCATTTAAAACTGCTTTTCTTGTTTTTATCCTCTGGAACTCAAACCAGCTATTACCGATTTTATACTCTATTCTTTTGTCAGTGTTTTCAGCAACACGATTTATATAGATATGGTTTGCTTCTATAGAATCAATGTAAATCGGCTTTAATTTCTTCATATAATCAATTTTATTACTCAAAACTTACTTCCCTCCACAATTTAAAAAATAGAATCCACAATAACATTGCCTATACTTAATACTTCTCCATTCACCCAAAACTTTTCACACATTTTTCTCAAACTTGCGAAAAACATATAAAATCACATTCAAAACCAGAAAAACCGTAACAAAAACCAAGCCTAAAGCAATCCCAAATCTGGAACTACTTTAGATCTATCCTACTTTATCAATTAATTCTTTCATTGAATCTGTAAGGTTATCCAACTATTGAAAGACCTGTTTCATTTGGAAATTATTTATTTCAATTCTCTCTTCACTTCGCAAAACAATTGTAGTATAATTTACTCATACATAGAAAGGAGCCTTTACTAATGAATAAAAAATTACAAGTTTTTGTTTCATCTACATATACAGATCTTATTGAAGAACGCCAAGCCGCTGTACAAGCTATTCTTGATGCTGGTCATATACCTGCCGGTATGGAATTATTTAAGGCTGGAAATGAATCGCAGTTAAAAACAATCTATAAATGGATTGATGAATCTGATGTATATATGCTTATTCTTGGTGGTCGATATGGAACTGTTGATTCAAAATCGGAGAAAAGTTATACACAGCTTGAATATGAATATGCGCTTTCTAAAGATATACCTGTCTTTGCAGTCGTACTTAGCCAAGATTTTTTAACTTCTAAAATAAATATTTTAGGTTTAGAAAAAACAATGGAACAAAATTGCCCAGACAAGTATAAATCATTTAAATCTATAGTTATGTCAAAAATTATAAGAGAGGTTGATGACTGTAAAGATATTAAGATTGCCATACATTCCACGCTTAATGAATTTGTAAATGAATATGATTTAAAAGGATGGACAAAAAACACCCTATATGAAGCCAATATAGAAGAGTTTATTTCATTGTACAATTTTTTTAGTAACTATATAATTTATAAAAAAGAGAATATGAACGCAAACATTTTTTTAATAAACTATATAGATCAATTTGTTCATGGTGTCAGTAAACAATACTGCCCAGACACATATGAGTATTATACAGATATCTATTTGACGAAAAATATATTAAAACGAATACAGCGAAATGGTAACGAAATAAGACTTATTACGGGTTTGTCAAGTTAAATGTGTAAGTTTTTTTATTTTTTATCAGCGGTTGTATAC
>OFFK01001818.1_pt1 | contig 14065 bp, 18 predicted proteins | sample 1521361 | NCBI WGS metagenome assembly OFFK01 (sample SAMEA3504096, study PRJEB24116) | mouse gut metagenome | biome: mouse gut; feature: mouse-associated habitat; material: faeces | place: Denmark | collected 2011
TAGTGAAAAAGAGCGTGAACGCCATAATGAGCAGGGCGGGGCTGCATAAAGCCCCGGGTGAGCTGAAAGAAGCGGCGGCCATGCTGGCGGAGCTGAAAGAAGCTACGACGGCTATGAAAAAACGACGGGATGGGCGGGGAGGTTAAATGCGCCGCGCGCCGGGGAATCAGGACGGAAAGCAGGTGGGGAAAATCGGACGGCAGGAAGATGGGCAGAAAATCAGGGAGCAGAACGAAATCAAAAAAGAATACCTGTGGGGGTACAGGAGATACAGGCGGCAGGCGGAGCGTCTGGAAGGGCAGCTTGAGGAATTGCGCCTTGGACAATTATCCCCGCGCCTGGAACTGTCAGACATGCCGGGAGCGCATTGCCGGAAAGATTTGTCGGATTATATTGTGCGGCGTGATGAGCTGACGGAAAAGATAATAAAAGCGCGTAAAACAGCAGTGGAGAAATTTTCAGAAGTGCAGGAGCGGATTGAGCAGATGGAAGATGAAAACGAGAAGACTGTGCTCACGCTGAGATACTTGAGGGATTATAATTGGGAGAAAATATGTATCGCGCTGAATTACAGTTGGAGGCAGATACATTATATACACAGCAAGGGATTAGAGCATTTTCGGCTATCATAAAAAGATTGCATAGAATTGCACACCCAATCTGTGTTATGGTATATCATATAGGAAATTATGAAGACAGACACGTTTGGACGATTCAGGGATTATGCGGCGGCGCATAGTCCCTTTTCTTTTACAAAAAGGCAAAGGAAGGTGGGGTGATGCCAAGGAAACCAAATGAAAAAGCAAAAGAGGCATACCGTCTGTATCAGTCCGGCATGAAATTAACTGAGGTTGCGGAAAAACTGGATGTGCCTGCCGGGTCGGTGAGGAGATGGAAGTCGGCTTATCAGTGGGACGGGAAAGAAAAAAGCGAACGTTCGGATAAAGGGAAAGCGAACGTTCGGACAGAAAAAACAGACAAAAAACAGGGGAAAGGCATTTCATCAGATGGAGAAGAATTGCAGAACACAGGACTGACGGAGAAACAGGGGCTTTTCTGCCTGTATTATGTAAAATACCGCAATAAGGTCAAGGCGTACCAGAAAGCCTTCGGCTGCTCTTACGCAAACGCCTGCGGCCATGCGAGCGCCCTGTGGAAAAAAGTTGAAGTCCGGAACGAAATTAACCGGCTGCTGGAGGAATACCCGAAAGGCGTGGGGCTTGAAATCAGGGATCTGTTCCAATGGCATCTGGACATTGCAAGGGCGGATATGAATGACTTTGTGGAAATAAACGGCGCGGGGGCGCGGGTGAAGGAACAGATAGACGGGACCCTTGTCAGCGAGGTGAGCGAAACGGCGAATGGCGTCAAAATAAAATTAAATGACCGCATGAAAGCTCTGGAATGGCTGGGTGGGCACATTGGCATGGCGGCGGAGGAGCGGGCGGCAAGGGTTGCGGCGCTGAAGGCGAGGGCGGAAACGGACGGCGGGGGCGATGCGGTGGATGACTGGGTCGCATCCGTTTTTGCGGAATGGGAGGCGGGGAATGGATAAGGAACTGCGGGCGGCAAGGCGGGCGTTTTTCCAAAAAAGGATACCGGAATACCGGAAAAACCCAGTCCTGTATGCAGAGGAAGTCCTCCTTTTTGAGCCGGATGGATGGCAGGGGGAGGCGCTGATGGATCTGGCAAAACATCCCAAGGTTGCGGTAAAGTCCGGCCAGGGGGTGGGGAAGACAGGTACAGAAGCGGTTGCGCTATTATGGTTTTTGACTTGTTTCCCATATCCGAGGGTGGTTGCGACGGCACCTACGAAGCAGCAGCTCCATGACGTGCTCTGGTCGGAAGCTGCGAAATGGCAGGAGCGTTCCCCGCTTCTGAAAACAATCCTGAAATGGACCAAGACATATATTTACATGGCGGGTTATGAAAAACGGTGGTTTGCAACGGCGCGGACGGCGACAAGGCCGGAGAACATGCAGGGGTTCCACGAGGACAATATGCTGTTCATAGTAGATGAGGCCTCCGGTGTTGCTGACCCGATTATGGAAGCAATACTGGGTACATTGTCCGGCAGGAATAATAAATTATTGATGTGTGGGAACCCGACAAGGACTTCTGGTACATTTTATGATGCTTTCCATGCGGATAGGGCACTTTATCAATATCGTACAGTATCATCAACGGACAGTCCGAGGACAAATAAGCAGAATATAGAATCTCTCATACGGAAGTATGGAAGAGAGAGCAATGTTGTATTGGTGCGTGTATTCGGAGAGTTTCCAAAACAGGAAGATGATGTATTTATCATGCTTTCAGTGATAGAGCAATGCGGGAGTAAGGTATATGATTTGCCTGAAGAGAAGGGAATGCCTTATATTATGTTTGGCGTTGATGTTGCAAGGTTTGGAGATGACGAGACTGTTTTATACAGGAATGTCAAAGGAAAATTGAGTTTAGCTGTGTACAGGCATGGACAGGATTTGATGGCAACTGTTGGGGATATTGTTGCCCAGTATAGGAAAGTAATTAAGGAATTTCCGGAATATCAAGGTAGTGTTTATGTCAATATTGACGATACGGGTCTTGGCGGCGGTGTAACAGATCGGCTGAAAGAAGTGAAACGGGAACAGCATTTGAATCGTTTATTTGTAATCCCAATTAATGCAGCGGAAAAAATTGATGTGGATACTATGGAAGGCAGAGAAGCGGCTGAACATTATAATAATTTAACCACGCATATGTGGGCAGTTTTGCGGGATTTATTGGAAGAGAAGCAGATTGAATTAGAAGATGATGCAGATACTTTTGCCCAGTTATCTATTAGAAAATATTTTATGTCATCTAATGGAAAATTGGAGCTGGAAAGTAAAAAAGAGATGAAGAAACGCGGAGTAAGTTCTCCTGACCGGGCAGATGCGGCGGCGCTTTCCGTCTATCTTGGAAAGGTGAAAAAATATACAGGAAGAGCTCCCGGTAAGGAAGTGATTGGAAAACTGAGTAAGTCGAGTTATTGGAAGACTGAGTTATGAGGTGAGGACAAATGGAACAGAACAAAACGGAAATTACAAAAGAGATGACGCTTTCTGAAAAGGAGCAGCATTGTATGGCAAGGGTTATCCAGTTTGGATTGTTAGGGGATAATAGCCACTGCCTGTATTGCAGGTATGCATTTGAGTATGACAGGGAGTTTGCAGACACAAAGCAGATACTGTTTCATCAATTGTTGAAAAAACTGGGGAAAAGCGCAGGAATAGAAATATTTACGGATGAGGAAGGCGCCAGCCGGAGTATTCTTGCAGGGTCGTGGATAGAAAAGCGCCCGGAATTATGGAAAGAGTTTACCGGAATGTCATTTGAAGAACAGATACGGAGATTACGCGATCCGGACATTCTGAAATATTTTGAGAAATAGGCGCGGGGTGAGGAATATGTCTGGAAGTAAAGAAATCGGCCGAATTGGACAGCGCAGATATGGCGGAATTATTTATGAAGAGTTCCTGCATGAGCTGAGGGGCAGAAAAGGGGTAGAAGCCTACCGGGAGATGTCTGAGAATGACGATGTGGCAGGCGCTATCCTTTTTTCAATTGAAATGCTGGTAAGGCAGTGTAATTGGAACGTGGAACCGGGCGGCGGTACCGCAAAGGACAAGGAGGCGGCTGAATTTGTGGAGAGCTGCATGAATGACATGCAGGATACATGGATAGATACGATTTCTGAAATTTTGTCTTTTCTTACTTACGGCTGGAGCTATCACGAGATCGTGTATAAGCGGCGCATGGGGAATACGAAGGATTCAAGAACGAAAAGCAAGTACAATGACGGGCTGATCGGGTGGAAGAAACTGCCGATACGTTCGCAGGAAACGCTTTACCAGTGGGAATATGATAACGAGGATAATCTTCTTGGAATGACGCAGATGCCGCCTCCAAATTACGGAATGTTCACAATCCCCGTAGAAAAAGCATTGTTATTTCGGACGAAAAGCAGGAAGAATAACCCGGAAGGACGGAGTATTTTAAGGAATGCTTACCGTTCGTGGTATTTCAAACGGAGGATTCAGGAAATTGAGGGGATTGGGATTGAAAGAGATCTGGCAGGGCTTCCGGTTCTGCATGGACCGCAAGGTTTGGACTTATGGGATGACACAATCCCTGACAATACATTCATTCGCGCCGGAATGGAAGAGATGGTCCGCAATATTCGCAGGGATGAAATGGAAGGTGTTGTACTTCCTTTCGGATATGAGCTGGAATTGCTCAGTTCCGGCGGCACAAGGCAGTTTGACACGAATGCAATTATTAACCGCTATGATACCCGGATTGCTATGACGGTACTGGCGGATTTTATTTTCCTTGGGCATGACAAGACAGGGAGCTGGGCACTCAGTTCTGACAAGACGGAGCTTTTTGCGGTTGCAATAGGGGCTTTTTTGGACATTATCTGTGAAACATTCAACAGTCAGGGCATACCGTCATTGATAGATATGAATGGACAGCATTTTGCGGGAATTACGGAATATCCGAAAATGACGCATGGGGATATTGAGGACGCTGATATCGCTAAAGTAGGGGCATTTATTAAGGTTATGACCGGTATTGGCGTTCTGGTTCCGGATGATGGTCTGGAGGATTATATCCGGCAGGTAGGGCATCTTCCGCAGAGGACTTCTGATACGAGAGAGATTGACCGAAGCAGGCAGAGACAGCAGGAACAGAACGAGCCGCCGGAACCGGAAACAGCCGCAGGAACCGAACCAAACGAGGAAAAGGAAGAATTCCCGGAGGATAAGGTAAAAGCAGCGAAACGACGGCTGGGAAGGGAGAACGGAAGATGGGATTTCGAATGATTCTCCCAAAGAGGGTAAAGAAAGTAAAATCCAAAAGCGCGCAGGAAGTTTTGGACAGGCTGAATGGATTTTTGGAAAGTGCTGATGTGGTGGAAAAGCCGGTGGAATTTTTATGCGGATTCTGGAAAGACCAGCAGACGGCTATTACATATCAGGAATTAAGGGAAGCAGTTCTGGCAGGGTATATCGGAAATGAGATCCTGCAGCAGTGGCGGCAGGATTATTCTTATCTGGTAAAGACACAGTTGAATGATATGTGGGTAAATGCAATGCAGGCAGGGGCGGTAAAGCAGCCAATTGTGGAAGCAGTTGCAGGAGGTTTTACGTTTCAGACGCAAAGCCCCGGAATACTGTCATGGCTGGATCAGAGAGGTGCAGAGTTCGTTACTTCCTGCACGCAGCAGCAGAAAGACGCTATTGCAGCCCTGTTGTCTAAGAAGATGATAGAAGGCCATACGGTAGATGAACTTTCCAGAATGATACGCCCCTGTATTGGACTGACGGCGGGGCAGGCAAAAGCAAATGTGAGATATTATGACAGCATAGTGGAAAACCTGAAAAAAGAACACCCACGCATGAAACCGGAGAGCATACAGAGAAAGGCGCGGGACGCCGCCATAAAATATGCGGAACGCCAGCGCAGGCAGCGGGCTATGACGATCGCGCAGACAGAATCCGCATTTGCGTACAACAGGGGCGCAGACGAAGGGATACGGCAGGCGCAGTCACAGGGGCTGGTTGGGAAAGTAGTGAAACGTTGGAGTACGTCAGGGGACGATCAGGTATGCAGTGTCTGCCAAGGGCTGGAAGGCGTGGAAGTTGGAATGGACAGTGGATTTCAGTTTCAGGGAAAACTGCTGTTTGCAGGACAGGATTTGCTTCCTCCGGCGCATCCTAGGTGCGCGTGTGCGGTGGAGTATATTGAGGTGGAATCTCCAAAATATACAGATGGCAACTCTGTGGAAATGCCTGTGGAGGAAATAGGGGAAGCGCATGACAGGTTTGGGTTATTTACAAATAATAATCCTTCTGATGAAAGATTTTATGATTATAAGGGAAAGAGTTTGCAACAGGTGGAAAAAGAAATTTCAGAAAGAAATTATGAAACAGCAGTATGTTTTGATAAAAACGGGAAAGCAATATATGCACAGGTTGGAAATGAAGATTCTGTCCGATTTACAAAAATACAGTGTTACATGATGAAAGGCGCAGATGTGACACATAATCACCCATATAGCACTCCGCCATCTCCAGAAGATTTGTATTTGTTAAAAGATTATAAAGCAAATTCCTTTCGTGCAGCTGGAAAGTATGGGGCATATGTGTTAATGTATTCTAAAGAACTTGAAAATTTGCCAGAGTTTGATATGTTCAGTAAAGAATTTGATAGTATTACGAACAGATTATCTCCTAAATATAAAGATATGGTACGGCAGGGAATGAACGAGTTTCAGGCACTCAGGCTATTAGGCGAAGAGACATGGAAGATCCTTACGAAGAAGTATGGGATACAATTATTTTTTGAGGAGAGATTATGATAAGGACAATTGATGAGTATAAGCTGAATTTATTTTGTGTATGTCTTGGTTGTAAACATAAAAAAATAAGAAATGATGCGACACGTTATTGCAAAGCGCATCCCCAAAAGTTGCCTCCTGAAATATGGAATGGCAAAAATGTGGACTGCCCATTTTTTGAGCCAATTCAGCAGGAATCAGACGAAAACCAGTCAGATGAAATAGAAAAACCTATCAAAAAGGGAGAAAAGAAACACGGGATGAAAAAATTTTCGGATTTAATCGAAAAGAAATGATTTTTGAAAAAATAACTTAATTATATTAAGGCTGCCAATAGGCAGTTTTTTTAATGCAGTAAGGAAAGAAGGCAGTGAGGTGAAGAAATTCTCAGATTTGATAATGAAAAATAAGCAGGAGGAGAAAGAAGATATTATAAAAGGCAGTTTCAAAATAGCAAAGTCAGACGATGAAAAAATGCTTGCTTTCGGCTGGGCGAGCGTTTCCATGCGTGTAGATGGGGAACTGATCGAGGACTGTCAGCAGGATATTGTGGAGCCGGAAGATTTGGAACGCGCCGCTTATGAGTTTGTCCTGTTGTACCGTGAGGGAGGGGAAATGCACGAAAGGGGCGGCTCTGCCATGCTGGTTGAAAGCGTTGTGTTCACTAAGGAGAAAATGAGGGCTATGGGTATTCCGGTTGGCGTTCTCCCGATTGGCTGGTGGATCGGGTTTAAAGTTACGGATAAAGCTGTATGGGAAAAAGTCAAAGACGGTACTTATCAGATGTTTTCGATTGAGGGGGAAGCCCAGAGGGTGGAAGCCTTTTAGTAAGCGGTAAAAATTCTGTATATGCGTATATTGTTTTCAATATGCGGGTTTATAGAATGTGTATAAAATGAATCATGCAGTCGTATAGACGCGGATTATTGGAATTTTATGTCTGTTGGAATGTCGTTTTATGTCGAATCATATTTTTTTATAGCCTCGCAATGTATGTTATTATCAGATAAAATTATGAAAGTGGGGTAATGGAAGTAATGAAAAGAATAGTAGCGGTATTAATGGCAACAGGCATACTTTTTCTTCAAGGGTGCGGCGAAACGGCAAAACCAAAAGATACAGTAAAAGAGCCGCAGACAGAACAGGTAAAATTAGATGGGGCAGAAACGGAAACAGGGGAGCCGGAATCTGAAACGGAAACAGAGGAGCCGGAATCTGAAACGTCTCAAGAGGATATTTCATATCCAGATGGGTTTGTTGCAGTCACAGATGAGCAGGCGGTGAATATTCCTGATGTGAATCAATTAGGGAATACAGTGGTAGATGCATTGTCCAAGATAGGAGTAATGTATGTGGGTGAGCTTACGTATGGAAATTATGCCGAAGACAGTGAGAAGCTGGCATTAGATATATATACGGTTGCTGATAACATGAAAAAAATGATTATTAGTGTGGAGTGTCCCCTATCAGCGGAAGTTAAATGGAAAATAAATTCTATTAAGGGGATCGCGACGGGAAATGTATATTATATTGACGAATCTTTAGATGAAAATGTAAGACTGTATGATTACAGGACAGGAAAGGCTCTTTCGGAATCGGAACCTTCGGAAAATACAGAAGAAAAAGAAGATGTACAGAATGTGGAAACGGAAACGCAGGAAGTCTCAGCCTTGTTCCAAGAAGTGTATCTTCCATATGCAAAGAGGGAAAAGCCGTTTATTTTTGAGGCGGTAAAGACATTTGCCCAAAATGTGGATAAATACACAGTGAAAATTATGGAGCCAAGCGCAGATGCTGAGTGTTCCATTAAATTTACTGATAAAAATAATGATTATGTGTATATTGCGTTTGCGCCTGATGAAAATGCGCTTTTTACGGTTATGTTAGTGAATTATCATCAGGATTCTACAAATAGGGAAGTATCATTAAGCAATTATTCTTCTGATGGTTCTCCTGAATATGATGAGTTTACAACGCAAATAGTAGGGGAAGGCGAAGCGGAGGTATCCGGTATTGATGAGCAACAGGATTTTTTGTTTAAAAAGTAGGGATATTTATAAATAAGAGGATGGAGGACGGAAGAAAAGAAATGAAAAAAACATTAATTCTTTTGGCGGCAGTGTTAGTGATGTTGTTACAGGGTTGTGGCGGGGCTTCGAAAGAGGAATTAAAAAAGAATGTTACTGTTGAGAAAGAAAAATGGCAGGAAGAAAATGTTTGGGCTGAGTATGAAAAAATTGGATATATGATTAAAAACAAAAATGATGTGTCAGTGGATGTGTCTTTGACAGTTAATGTTTATGATAGCAATGGAGGGTTTTCTCATACTGATGAATTTACAGTCGAGGCGGTGGGTTCTGGCAGTGATTTCTTTTTTCAAAGAGAATATGGGGCTGATATAGAACGGGTAGAATTAGAAGATTATGAATGTAAAAAATCAAGTGGTAAGTCTTTGAAAGATGAAGATATAGAGGTTTCAACAAGTCAAGATGGAAACAGGATGATAATCAGCGCAAAAAATAAAAGTTCTGAAACAACTGGAGGATGTTTATGTACATTAGTGTTTTATGATGAGAAACAAAAACTATTAGAGGCTGAAACGGTTGAAATGAATAATGGGAAGATTCCATCAGGGGAAACTGTTACAGAGGAAATTTTTTGCCCTTTGACATATGATTCTATTCAAATTTACACAAAAGCATTTGTATGGTAAGGATTTGTTTGTCATAATTATATGTATGTTGTGAAAAGATAAACTCGGGTTTGAATGAAAAAGTTTGTAATGGCATATAGAAATAAAGAATAACAGTAATCAGGGAGCGTGGAGACAGGCTCTCTTTTTTGTGTAATAAAGAAACTAACAGTGGTAATCAGGAAGGCGTCCGGACGGGGCGCCTTGTTGTATTATAAATTTTTAGGAAGGAGGGGCAAATTGGCGACAAAGCTTAAGAACCTTAAAATTAAGAAGGTGGATTTTGTGGATGAAGGCGCAAACCCAGATGCCCGGATCAGAATGTTAAAGAGGAAAGACATGGAAGGAAGGGAGGCGGAAGAAGATGGAAAGAAAAGCTCTGGCGGCCTGCTGAAAAAGATGTTTGGTTTTATCGGGAAAGCGGCGGGCATGGATCAGAGTGAAATAGACAGCGCTTTGGATGAAGTCCGCAAAAGCGGTTCCGTAAGTTTCCATGAAAGTTTTAACGAAGTGTGGAACCGCAAGGCAGCGGATGAGATTTGGGATGCCTGCTATGCCTTACATGCTTCTCTCTGTTCGGCGTTGAATGATGGGGATCTGGACAGCAAGGGCAAAGCGGCGGCAATGCAGGAAAGCCTTGGTGAGTTTTACTCAGTCATGCAGGATTCGTTTACGGCTTGGGCGGCTGGAAGGGAAGCCGGCATTGCCAGAACGGAAGGGGAAGCGCCTATGGAGCCGGACAAGAAGCGGAAAACAAATCAAAAAGAAGATATGGAAGGAGACGGGAAGGAAATGAAGATTGACAAAAGTAAGCTGACGGCTGCGGAGAGGGCTTTTTTAGAAAGCATTGAAAAGCGCTGTGGCATAGGAGAGGATGCGGGTTCTGATAATGAAGGGCATACAGAAGGGGCGGCGTTTACAGAACCGATGTGTGGTTCTTTTGGGCCGGAAATAAAAAAGTCTGTACGGGCCATGGGGACATTCACACAGCCAGAAGGGGAACCGGATCATATTTATAAAAACCTGCATCCTGCGGTGAAGGCAGAATTGGAAGAATTGAAGAAGTTCCGGGAGGCTGTGGAGGATAAGGAGCTTACGGAGGCTGCAGGGAAATATGCAGTAATCGGGAAGAAGGCGGAAGAACTTGCTCCTTTATTCAAGAGCCTGAAAGCGGCAGGGGGAAGCGCTTATGGTGACATGATTGCCATTTTGGATCAGGCGGTGGAAACCGTTGAGAAATCCGGCGTTTTTTCAGAGATTGGAAAGTCCGGCCATGGAGGGGCGGCAGATGGCGGCGCATGGGCGGAAGCGGAGGCAAAGGCAGTGGAATTAATGAAATCGAAAGCAGGGATTTCCAAAGCGCAGGCATTGGATGAAGTGCTTGCGGAAAATCCCGAGTTGGCAGAAAGATGTGAAAAGGAGGAGTAGGGAATGGAAACGTATTTTGGGACAAGCATAAATGAAAGCCCGACGATTTCACTGCCGGCGTATGAAAGGCTGGAAAATGCGAGGGGCATTGCGCTGGCAATGAATGGCATGGCGGCGGCAAAACCGGCGGCAGGGGCGCATATAATCGGCATTTCGCTGATTGAAACGGACGAAACTGTGGAGAAAGGCGCTGATATTGACATTCAGATTAAGGACATTGGCAGATGGGCGGCTGGGGAAGCGGTGACTGCGGGCGCCGAGCTGGCAGCCGATGCGGATGGAAGGGCTGTGACGGCAAAGCCCGGTGATTTTATCGTGGGCGTTGCGCTCAGCGGTGCGGAGCAGGCAGGCGCATGGGTGAAGGCGCAGATTACAAAGTCAGGCTATAAGGCTGTGGCGGAAAGCATATAAGGAGGAGAGGTTAAATGGGCATAGGACGAGAAGTGGGAAGCGCTGCGGAATTGCAGTCGCGCATTGCGAAGGGATGGAAACCGAGCCGTTATCTGACAAATATGAGCATGGCGTTTTTTGCAAACGCAGGGGATTATGTGGCGACAAGCATTTTCCCGATCTGCCCGGTGGATTTTTCCACGGGGTATTATTATATTTACAACAAGGGCGATTTGGCAAGGGACAACGTGCAGAGGAAGCCGAAGTTTGGAAAGGCGGCGCCTGCCCAGATGGGGCATACGGACGCGACGTACCGTTGTGAGGTGGATCAGGTGATTGTGGGCATCGATCAGATCGGGGCGCAGAATTATGCGCGCGCAAATGTCCCGCCTTCCATTGATCCGAGGAGGGCGAAGAACCGTTTTATCACGGACCAGCAGCTTCTTCATCTGGATCTTACGTTTGCGAATAGCTTTTTTAAGACTGGGGCATGGGAAAATGAGTTTGAGGGCATTGCTTCTGGGGCGGCGGCAGGCGGGAGCCAGTTTATTAAATTTTCAGACGCAAATTCAGACCCAATCAGGTTTTTTGACGCCCGTAAGCGCCAGATCAGGCTGGAGGGCAGGAGAATGCCGAATAAGCTGACGCTGGGGTATGATGCGTATCTTGCGTTAAAGGAGCATCCGGATTTATTAGAGCGCGTGAAGTATACGGGCAGCGCCGCCAATCCTGCACAGGTTAATGAGAAGGTTCTGGCGGAGCTTTTTGGCGTGGACGAGGTGAAAGTGCTGTATGCGACGTATAATGCGGCGGAAGAAGGACAGGAGGATATGCAGTTTATTTGTGAGCCGGACGGCGCCCTGCTTTCCTACACAACGCCGCATCCGCAGATTGACGAGCCATCGGCGGGGTATATTTTTACATGGGACATGCTGGGCAATGGGAATTATATGGCGACTGACACATTCGAGGGTGAAGGTGGCACGCATTCTGAATTTATGGAAGGGCTGCTTTCTACGGATATGAGAAAGACCTGTGATGACCTTGCCTGCTACATGAAGAAATGTGTGTAGGGGGAATTGTTATGCAGTATGTATGCAGGAAACGGCTTACCGCAGGCGGCATGGTTTACCATGCGGGGGCAATCCTTCCGGACGGCGTTATTTTGCCGGAAAGAAGCGGAAAGCTTTTAAAAAGCGGCTATATTGCCGAATTGGATCAGGGCGCCGGACAGGATAAACGGGAAACGGCAGATGGGAAAGTTCCGGTTGCTTTATTTGGCGGAACGGATCGCGGCATAACGGTTTTGCTTTCACCAAAAGAGCTGAATCTGGCATTTTCTATTATGCAGATGAACGCTGAAGACAGCGGCAAAGCGATTGCGGATATTACAAGCGAAAATGTGTTGGTTCTCCTCCATGCGGCAGACAGCCGCAAAAAGGTTAAGGAGGCTGCCAAAAAACAGGCGGATAAATTAATTTCCGGCGCTGGCGGCCTAAACGGAGCCATGGGCGAAAGCAAAGCCGCGGATGGCAGCCCAAATGGAGATGGCGTCTGATGGCGGGAAGATCCTATACATATGAGCCGGGGAAGGTCAGGGAGTATGGCAAAGACCGCATGAGGTTTGAACTTGGCGATACGATGGTGGAAGGCGGGGCGGATACTACAGCGTTAGCGGATGAGGAAATCCATGCGGCAATCGGGAGCTGCCCTAAGTCTTGGAAAAAAGCAAAGCTTATGTTATTAGAGAGCTTGTGCCGCCGTTTTGCGTATGAGGTGGATACAAAAACAGGGCCGTTGTGGCTGTATATGCAGGAACGGGCAAAGCTTTGGCGCGTAGATTATGAACAGTTGAAAAAGGAAGTGTCTGCGGAGTCGTGCAGCGTCCCTCGTTTTAGTAATGGGACAACGGAAAAGCCTCCATATTTTTATGCCGGTATGCAGCAGAATGAAAGGTCTGGAAATCCATGATGAGTACGAAGATGATGTATGTAAGGCCGGGAAATCTGTTCAAAGAGTTTATGATTGAGAGTAATCGTCAGGTTGTAACAAGTACCGGGAGGGTGGCAGACAACCATGTTGGAAATGGGATAAAAATTCTGAAAGGCTGCCTTGCGGAAGCGTCTAACGAGGATAGGACGAATCGCAGTCAGAAGGAGCATGTTGTCACGCATACGGTTGTACAGGCCGGAAGACCGAAAGCAAGGCGGACGGATAAGCTGGTATTTGGGGAACGTGTTTTTTATATTGTTGATATTGACGAAGCCGGAATGATGGGGATTTCAACGGTATACTATGTGGAGGAAAGGCGGGATTTGAAATGAAGCTGTGGGCGGATACGCAGGCGGTCCATTCTGCCGGAAAGACAGCAAAGGCAAAAGTATCGGAAATGACAGACGGTATTAACCGTAAAGTTGTATCAAGGGGCGTCCGCGCAGTCAATGCGATGCGGAATGCAGAACTGAACGTATTGAAGGGACAGCGCAGTGGCAGGGTTTACAGGAAGCCCTATACAAAAAAGTCGGCTTACAGGGCGTCTGCGCCGGGGGAGGCTCCGGCAAGACGTACGGGAAACCTCCGCTTACACTGGAATGGGCAGGTGAAAACCGGGAGTGTTTCCGGCAGAAGGGTATCTATTATGGCGGAACTGGAAAGCCAGGAGCCGTATGCGGTTTATCTGGAACATGGGACAGCGCATATGGCGGCGAGGCCGTTTGCAGAGAAAATTAAGGAAGAGGCTTTGCCGGAAATTCAAAAGATTTACAGCGAACCATATACATAAGGGAGGGAATGTATGGGAGTGGAACCCGGAAAAGAAACGGCGCTGGTAACAGAAAAACCGACAGCCGTATTTGATAAAAGCCGGATTGCGCGCGGGTATCTGCTTTGGGGCAGACATGCTACTTGGAAAGAAGGAAAGGCAGGGTTTGTAACAGCCGTAACAGATGAAAAACTGGTGGTGCAGTATTACCCCGGTATCGGCAATGTCACGAACCATTTTATTATCCCGGTTTCTGAGGCTGCCAAAGGCCGGTGGGAACTCCGCTGGTCGCGGGATATGGCAGAGATATGGGAATTTAATGGAAAAAAGAATGAGGATAACAGTCAGAAAGAACCGGAAGGGGAGGATTTGGATGACGCTGGAGGAATTGATTTATAAGAGGTTTGTCAGTTCAGAGAGGCTTGTA
>OFFK01001820.1_pt1 | contig 14056 bp, 18 predicted proteins | sample 1521361 | NCBI WGS metagenome assembly OFFK01 (sample SAMEA3504096, study PRJEB24116) | mouse gut metagenome | biome: mouse gut; feature: mouse-associated habitat; material: faeces | place: Denmark | collected 2011
CTTCACGCCATTCGCGTTCATAGCCTTTTTTCGGGCTGTCCATCAGGTATGTAGCACTATAGCAAAAGACGTTGTTCATCTCTATGTCATAGTATTTTTCCAGCAGTTCCTTTGTTGTCATGGTGTGTCCCTCCTTTGGCTTGTCCACTCCGAAGCGGCTTATTCAGCCGCAAACTCCTTGTCTACTCTTATGTACCCCGCCGCAGTCAAAGCCCTATGGTTATTTTGTATCCTGAGCCGCTGTTTTTCTTCCTCTGGGAGAAGGTCGAAGTCCCGCTCGATGCGGTTACCCTCGCTGTCAAAGCTTACGGCGATAATCTCCCGGGTAAATCCATCTGTCAAAGGTTTTCTCATAATAAAACACCTCCACTCCATTTTTATGTGCGTTGAAAATTGTCCTATTCTAATTAAGCCAATAGCTCAACCTTACCCTCGGTTCGCTGAGATATCTTTGACTTTTTTCTACATCTTCTCATTCCTTAATCATGTTCGTTACTTGTGTAAATTTCAATCTTTTGTCACAAGCAGAGACCAATCCCCATCAAAGAACTCAATAACCAGCCTCTTTACTCCCAGCATATAGATGCAGAAGATATATACTTCGCAATTACGCAGTTATCTGACGATGGGCTATTAAATGTCCAATATGCAGATAATAAGCCAGATGATTTTCAGCTTTTAATTATTCCATGGATCATGCTTGACGATGCCGCAATCGGTAAAATGCAGGACTTGCAAAGACTTCGTACTGAATTTCAAACAAATCAGTTGTTTGTTTCCCTCGGAAAAGTAATCGCTATGGTTCCCTGCCACACAGAACCCTAATTTGTTTGCGGCAAATCAACTGGAACGATAGTTATTTCTATATCATTATTTTCTTGCTTGAGTTGACCTTGTAACCCTAATATAAGGTCAACTATTTCTTTGGGTGTTCCTGTAACCTTAATTTCCATGGTACATACCTCCTTTAGGCTGTGAGATTGCCAAATTCTTTTTCATAGCCCTCCATCATCAAAATACGAACAATTTCTGAATAGGAACATCTGACAAACCCAATATATAATCGATATATTGTACATCTTGCTTTTTTTATCTATATATTGCGTTTTATTTCCATTTATGGTATAATTGTTTCAATCTTCACGGTTCATGCCCTCCACAAGATTCGATTCAAGAAAGGATGATATAACTATGAATTTAGATAAAATATTTGACGATGCACTCATCGAAACTCAAAAATTTTTAGAATCAAATGAAACCTGTAAAACATATCAAGGCATGGATGCCTCTATGCCTGCTTTCGTTACTCTTTCCCAAAACATTTTAAAAAATTACCACGCTGAACTTGCTAAGAAATTAAAATCTAACGGGATTGAGATTTAGCACTCTTATAAAATCGAAGATCATTAGCACATTTTTCTATTGTGTTTTTATCTTGTTTACCTTTTTCCAGCTCTTGAACTTTACGTTCAAGGGCTGAAATCCTTCTTTCTAAATCTTTTTTCATATTTTGTCCTCCCCCTTTATCAATTAGGTGAAAAAAGATATTCCAATGACAAATCAGGAAAAAATTCGTCCCTAACTTTTTTCGCGTCTTGAATAGAAAATTCATACTTTCCATTTAATTTGTCGCGAACGTTCCTATCGGTTTTTCCAATACACTTTGCAATTTCGTTAGAAGAAACATTGTGTCTAGCCATTTCTGCCCTAAGATTTTGCAACATTTATTTATTCACCTCCATTTTCCACCATATTTGGTTGATATTAATATATATACCATATATTTTGGTTGGTGTCAAGATTTATTCCACCAAATCAGGAAGTTTTTTTCTTGACGTCATTCTTTTTATGTGGTACTCTTTCAATAAAGGAGGAAATTTTATGGATTGGTTTGAAAGGTTAAAAAAAATTAAAACAGCTTCATCTTTATCGACACGAGAAATTTCCGAAATATCGAATTTACCAGAGCCTACTTTGGAAAAGCTCTTTTCTGGACAAACAAAGAATCCGGGAATTAATACCATACAGCGATTAGTTCATTCCCTTGGTTATACATTAGATGATATTGATGATGCTCCTTGTAAAGTAAAAAACGAGAAAATTTATTCTCATGAAGCCTTACAGATAGCTCAAGATTATGACAATCTTGACACATGGGGTCAACAAGCGGTTCGCTCTGTCGCAGAGGTTGAAAAATCCCGTATGAAAGATGAACATCAAAAATCTGTTTCAGAGCCAGAAATAATCGCCAGTATCCCTTATGCCTACGACCTTGCTGCCAGCGCAGGCCTCGGCGAATATGCGATGGACATTGCGCACTTTGAAACAGTAGGATTATCGGAAACCCCTCCCCATGGTGCAGATTTTCTTATCCGCATTGATGGCGATAGTATGGAGCCTAAATATTCACACAACGATAAAGTCTATGTAAGACGGCAGGATACCGTGAATGAAGGTGAAATAGGTTTGTTCTATCTTGACGGAAATGTTTACATTAAAAAGCAGGGTTATAATGAATTGATTTCCCTTAATCCCAAATATGACCCTATCCCTGTGCCAGAATATTCAACTTCTAAATGCTTCGGTAGGATTTTAGGCAAATGCGACAGTAATATTATTGAATTGTAAGCTATAGAAAGGGGAATTTCCATGACAGACGAAACAAAAGAAATCATCGGTGCAGTACAGGAAATGTTTTTGGATATGAAGCAGGAAATGAAACAAGAAATCGGCGAAATAAGGTTAGAACTCGCCGAGGTAAAGCAGCTTGCCACAAAAACCGCTATGACGTTGGAAAACGTAACCAACAAAAATGTCCAACTCCTTGCGGAGGGCTACCTTCCTTTGACTGAAAAGGTCGATACTTTAACAGAAGATATGGAAATCGTAAAATTCAATGTAGATATTATCAAAAAAGTTGTTACCACCCACTCTAAAGAATTAGACCGGCTTGGAAAGGCTAGATAAATACATAAAAAATCCCCCTCCCTGTTGGCGCAGGAAAGAGGATTCCATAGCAGCGGTAAGGCCGCTATACAGGCGGTCTTGTGATATAACCGCCCTCAGCAAGCATATTATACCACAAGACCGCTTTATTTGCTATACCTAAAATAAAGAAGGATGTGATAATATGAAAGCAGCTGTAACCTATATGCGTATGTCTACCGACCGGCAGGAGCACTCTATCGACAGTCAGGAACGGCTTATAAAATCATATGCAAATCAAAACAATTTTGCAATTCTCCACAATTACATAGATGAAGGCATTTCCGGCCGGAATGCGGAAAAACGCCCCCAATTCCTGCAAATGATAGACGACAGCGCAAAGGGCGAATTTCAGTATGTGATTATTTATGACAGCAGCCGCTTTGCCAGAAACCTTGAACAATCCCTTGTCTACAAATCCATATTAAAGAAAAACGGCGTGGAACTTGTTTCTATCACAGAACCCGTCCTCGATGAAGATACCTCCCTCATTACAGACGCCCTTTTTGGCGCAATGAATGAAATGTATTCCAGGAAACTTTCCAAAAATGTTAAGCGCGGCATGGAACAGAAAGCCCTTCGCGGGGAATTTTGCGGAAATGAGCCTTTCGGGTATGATTACGATAGAGCCCAGAAAAAGCTTGTCCCCAATCCGCAGGAAGCCCCTGTTGCAAAATATATTTTCAGTGAAATCCTTGCAGGGCGCACCCCCTACTCTATTTCATTGGAAATGCGTGAAAAAAATATCAGGACAAAATCCGGCGTGACATTGGAGCGCAGACGGATAGAATACATGATTCGAAATCCGGTTTATAAAGGCTATATCCGCTGGTCCTGCGACGGGAGGGAAATTGTCCAAAAATCTACACACGAACCCTTTTTGTCAGAGGAAACATTTGAACAGATGCAGAAAATCATAAACGAACGCGCTGAACGCTTGCGGGTAAACGCAACACCTCCGGAACGTTGCAGCCATTGGCTTAGCGGCATGATTTACTGTTCCGAATGCAACTGCGTATATACCTATGTAAAAGGAAGATTACACGAAAATAAGAAACCTCGCTTTCGATGCAGCGGGCAGTCAAGGGGACGCTGTTCCTCTGGGATTTCTTTTACCGTCGAAGCCTTAGAAAAACAGGTTTATCTTATACTTCAGGAAATTATCGACAATGACGAAAATTTCTATAAATTGAATATCCGAAAAAAGGCTGCTCCACAAAAAGACTATGCCTCAGAAATTAAAAAGCTCCGCACTTCTCTTGACAGAGCAAAAAAGGCTTTCCTTGCTGGATTTGATACTTTAGCTGAATACGGAGAAAATAAAAAAAGGATTACAGAAGAAATCCAAAAGCTTGAAGCCCTCCAGAATAAGCAGGGCAGCAAAAAAATTGATATCAATGAATTTCGCACTATGTTGATTACTTTAGTGGGATTGTTGAAAAGCAATGCCTCTCCCCTATCCAAAAAAGAGGCTTTCCGCTCCGTTGTTGACAGGATTGTAATTGAAAAGCAAACAAAAAATATTACTCTTTATTTTTTTGCATAGTAAAAGTGTGCATATTTACTATTAGGTGAAGCCAGCGGCTATGTTCCTTACACCGTTTACATGGCGCGTGACGATTTCATGCAAGAAAACCCTGATGTCATCGAAGCGTTTACGCGTGCCATTTACAAAGGGCAGCTTTGGGTAAAAGAGCATACCTCAGCAGAAATCGCCGAAGCCATCCTGCCGCAGTTCCCGGATTCCGACCTGGAAACACTGACGACCATTATTGAGCGTTACAAAGCGCAGGATACATGGAAGGAAAACCCTGTATTTTCAGAAGAAGGCTTTGAGCTGATTCAGGATATCATGCAGGCGGGCGGCGAACTGGATACCCGCGTACCATATGACGACCTGATTCGTACTGATTTTGCAGAAAAAGCCATGCAGTAATCCCTTTTGATGAAAGGCCCGATTCGCGGGAATCGGGCTTTTCATTTATGTTCTTTTTCTGCTGTCAGCACTGCCGACCATGAAGACATTTTCATGCCGTTCTGAAAAGAAATGCCAGCATTTTCATCTTGATATGTCCCTGCTGCATTCCATCTCAGGGAATCGAAAAAATATGTATGTTATAATATTCTCTCCTTATTCCGGCGCAGTTCCATCCTCCTGCACCCTTCTCTGTATCTCTCCAGCAAAATCCTCTGCCGCATATCCATCCGTGCAAAATGTGTCCATGTCAGTCAGCGCAGCTCCGGCGCGTGCCATATCTTCCATATTGACACGCTGAATTTCTTCTGTATTGGAAGAACAACAGTCTTCAATGACTACAATATTATAATCTAAAGAAAGTCCGTCATAGCAGGTCGTTCGGATACAATTCGGCGTTGTTGTCCCAATCAGGAAAACTGTTTTTACACCCAGGCGCCGCAGCACCAAATCCAATTCCGTCTGAAAAAAAGCTGAAAAACGAGGCTTTATGATTGTATAATCTTCCGGTGTCGGCAAAAATTCCTCCGGTACCTCAATGGAAAGCGGCCCTGTACTGCCAGGCGCAAGATATCTCCCGCCTTTTGCCCAGCTTTCATACCGCGTAAACTCTACATCACTGCCATTTTTGCGATAAACACGGTTGACAAAAAACACAGGGATCTTCCGTTCCCTGGCCTTTCGGATTACCCTGCTGCATGCCGGCACAGTCGCCGCCGCCTGTTTGATGCACAGGGGAGAACGTTCGTCAATAAAAGCGTTTTCCATATCAATCACAACCAAAGCTGTTTTTTTCCAGTCCATTTCCATTCCCCTTCCGTTTCCATTTATAAAGTACAAAAATCATAACATAAATTCTTATTTTTGGCTACTGTTTCTTTGTGCCGGAAAAGCACCTTTTGTCCTTGCGGAAATATAATGAGAATATAAACCGTCAAGGAGGTCGTTCCCATGCGCCCTATCGTTTCACTAGATAATGTCAGCCTGCGCTATCACAGCGTCAGCGGCGAAACTCCTGCTGTTTCACATTTGAATCTTGAGGTACTTCCCGGCGAATTTATCTGCATCGTCGGTCCCAGCGGCTGTGGGAAATCTTCCATTCTTTCCATGCTGGCAGGGCTTCTCTCCCCCTCCGAAGGAAGTATCCGGATTGATGGCGAAATCGGCTACATGCTGCAAAAGGATTACCTGCTGGAATGGAGGAGCATCCGCAGCAACGCCCTTTTGGGATTGGAAATACAAAAAAAACTGACAAAAGAAAACATTGAATACGTTGATACCCTGCTGGAGCAGTACGGTTTAGGCGATTTCAAAGAGCATTACCCTTACCAGCTTTCCGGTGGCATGCGTCAGAGGGTCGCACTGATTCGTACGCTGGCTGTGCGTCCGGATATCCTTCTGCTGGATGAGCCGTTTTCCGCGCTGGATTATCAGACGCGCCTTTCCGTTTCCGATGAAATCGGCTCCATCATCCGAAAGGAAGGCAAGACTGCCATATTGGTCAGCCATGATATTTCGGAGGCAATCAGCCTTTCCGACAGGGTTGTTGTGCTTTCGGGCCGTCCGGCAAGGCTGAAAAAAATATACCCGATACAGCTTACCATTGAGGAATACAGCCCGATGAAAGCGCGGGAGGCTCCCGAATTTCGGGAATATTTCAATGCAATCTGGAAGGAGTTGGACGTCCATGTTTCGTAAAAAAACACAACAGGTTATTTCACGGGAGCAGGCGGCATTCCTTTCCCGTATACAAAGGCGGAAAGCACTCGTCCTGACGATTCAATGGACGCTTCTTTTTGCGTTTTTCCTTTTATGGGAAACAGCCGCGCGTTATGGCTGGGTAGATCCTTTCCTATTCAGCCAGCCCAGCCGCATGTTTGCCGCCGGTATCCAAATGGCACAGGACGGCTCGCTTTGGACACATATCGGCACAACGCTCTGGGAAACTGTCGCAGGCTTCGTGCTGGGGACAATTTTAGGCACATTGACCGCTGTACTTCTTTGGTGGAACCGTTTTGTTTCCGATGTAGCGGAGCCGTATCTGGTGGTGCTGAATTCCCTCCCTAAAACCGCGCTTGCCCCTATTATTATTGTCTGGATTGGCAATAACCAGACCTCCATTATCGTTGTTGCCCTGTTGACCTCCGTTGTTGTAACGATTATGTCTGTGCTGAATGGTTTTTTGCAGGTTGACCACGAAAAAATAAAGCTGATACAGATTTTCGGCGGCACAAAACTGCAGGTACTGGCAAAAGTGGTTTTTCCGGCAAATATCCCCTGTATTTTGAACGCACTGAAAATCAATGTCGGGCTTTCCTTCGTTGGCGTTATCGTCGGGGAGTTCCTTGTCGCACAGTCAGGTCTGGGTTTCCTGATTGTTTACGGCGGGCAGATTTTCAAGCTGGACTGGGTTATGCTCAGTGTGATTGTTCTGGCTGTGCTTGCGGCAGCAATGTATGAGGGTATTTCCCTTTTGGAAAAAAAGTTCATGAAATGGCAGGAATGATATGGTAAAAGGCAAGACAGACCATTTCGGTTTGCCTTGCCTTTTTACGGTTGATGCTTGCGGAAAACAAAGTCAAAATGCAATATCCTTATAGCCGATTTCCGTAATTTTCTCATCTGTGCAGCAAACACCAATTCCGTTATCATCAAGGTCTATGCCGCCCCACCCCTTTGAAAAGAGTAAATATATTTATCCGGACCATAGGAAAAACGTTCTTTTTCATTATAGTATCTGATTAGTGCTTCGATTAGCTCCGTCTGGAACAGTGTCCATTTTTCCATAAAACACGAAAATGCCTCGTTCTGCTTTTCGGTAATTTCTTCACCCTGCACAAATACATCAACTGCAATTGCTTTTCCTCCAAAGTCAAGCGTCTGTTTTCCCTGCCAGATGCAGCCATCTTCTGCCAGCCAATCGCGCAATGCCCTATCCGCCATAAAAGGAACCTCCTGAAATTTTCTGTTTGTTCATAATACTGCGATACCCGCCGAAAAGCAATTCTTCCTTCCAGCAGGTATCTGTTTTTATAAAAATTTCCCTTTTTACGCCATCTCCTGAAGCACCCAAAGCGCGTAATCCACATATGTGTTGCAGGAAAGCAGCATTGCCTCCTCGTCAATATCAAACAGCCCATGATGGTGCACCACCATAGTATTAGGATTTTCCGGATTCCCCGTCCCCACAAAGGCATACATCCCTTTCGTCACCGCCAGAAAATCCGCGAAATCATCCGCACCCAGTGCCTTTTCAAAATCCGGCACAATCTTCTCCTTTGGCCAGAAACGTTCCACGACCTGCGTTACTTCCTCCACAGCCTGCCCATCGTTGATAAGCGGAGCTGCATAATCCCGAAATTCCACCTCGGCTGTGCCGCCATACATTTCTGCTGTATGCTCCGCAATCTGCCGTATGCGTTCATTCGTAAAACTGCGCACCTCCGGCAGGAAACAGCGCGTTGTCCCTTCCAGTTCAGCATCTTCCGCGATAATGTTGTACTGCGTTCCCGCCCGCAGCACCCCGACGCCAACAACGACCGTTTCCAGCGGATTGGTATTTCTGGCGACAATGGACTGCAATGCAACAAGAACCTGCGCGGCGATATAAGCCGCGTCAACGCCCAGATGCGGCATTGAAACGTGCGCACCCCTGCCCTTTATTTTGATTTTGAAATAATCGCAGCTTGCGTTCTGCGGGCCTTTCGTCAGGGCAATTTTTCCGCTGGCCAATCCACTGGCAACATGCGCGCCGAACACACGTGCCGCTCCATCCAACAGGTTTTCCTGTACAAACAATCGCCCGCCCTGACCGATTTCTTCCGCCTGCTGGAAAAACAGCCGAACCTGACCGGAAAATTCATTTTCCTTCTGTTTCAATACTTTTGCCGCACCAAGCAGCGTAGCCGTATGTGCGTCATGCCCGCAGGCATGGCATACGCCGCTGTTCTGCGAACAATACGGCACGTCCTTCAAATCGTCCATTGCCAGCGCGTCAATATCCGCCCGCAGTACGATAATTTTTCCATCGCCCGCTTTTTTGCCATCTATCCAGCCGTAAACGCCTGTTTCTCCTACGCGCCTGTGCGGAATGCCCATGCTGTCCAATTCCCGTTCAATTGTTTTGCAAGTTTCAAATTCTTTCAGGCTGACCTCAGGGTGCGCATGAAACTGCCGCCGCATATTCACCAAATACTCTTTTTCTGCCAGAATATATCCTTTGATTGCCATAGTCCACCATCCTTTTCAGAAAAGGCTGCGCCCATCAGCACAGCCCACTCCGTTTTTCTTTGTATTATTCTGCGCTTTCAAGGGCTTCCTCCCATGCGCACAGGAACGCACCCTGATAAGTATCCTCGATTGTTTTCTGTACTTCCGCAGTGTGATAAGTATCTACGATTTTCTTGTAAACCTCATTGTCCTTGGCTGCTGTCCGCGCCGCAATAACGTTAATCAGCTGGGGAACTGCTTCATTTGTTTCGGGGTTTACGTCCTCTGTGAAAATGGTGTCCTCTGCTGCGCTCAGCCCTGCCGTATATGCGTTGCCGCCGTTGATAATTGCCGCTGTGCAGTCGGGCAGGAGGTTTGCCAGTGTAGCGGATTCTGCTTCCATGATTTCAATGTTTACATTATATTTTGTAATATCCGCCTTTGTGGGTACATAGCCTTTTGCGGGGTCGCACTCCAAAATCCCCGCCTTTTCCAGAAGCTTCAGCGCGCGTCCGCCGTTTGTCAGATCGCTGGGAATCGCGATAATATCGCCGTCCTTGATTTCTTCAATGGAGGAAATCTTATCCTTGTTGTTGTAAATTGAAAGCGGTGCAATGATGGTATCACCGATGTCTACAATTTCATACCCTTTCTGGCTGATGTCGTTTGCCAAAAACGCTTTATGCTGGAACGCGTTCAGGTCGATTTCGCCATCGTTCAGAGCTCTGTTCGGAGCGGCATAATCCGTAAATTTCACCAGCTCCACCTGATAATTGCTGTCTTTAGCCAGCAGTTCGTTTACTGTATCCCACTGCGCATTGTATTCCCCGACAACGCCAACCTTTACGATAACGGTTTCCGCAGAATCCCCGCCTTCATTCGTATCTGCCGCGCCGCCGCATGCTGCCAGAGAACCTGCCGCAATCGCCGCAATCACTGCTGTTGTCCATCTTTTCCAATTTTTCATGATACATTCTTCCTTTCTTTTCAAACGCTCTGTTTTATTTTCCCTATATTTCAAACGGTGTCCCGCTTAAAATCAATTGTACACGAACTGCCGTCAATGTGTCGTCCGTTTGATAATCACGTTTCCGATAAACTGTATTACACTGATAATAGCCAGTATGATAATGACCGTTACCCAAATCATATCGCGGTAGCCCATCTGGTAGCCGTATCGGATAGCAAAATCCCCAAGGCCGCCCGCGCCGATTGCGCCCGCCATTGCCGTTATACCTATCAGGCTGACAAATGTAATCATGGTTACGCGCGTAATGCCGGGAATGCTTTCTTTCAGATAAACGCTGAATATAATTTCAGTTGGGGAAAAGCCCATTGCCTCGCTTGCTTCCACAAGCCCGTAATCCACATCTGCCAATACCGATTCAATCTGTCTTGCAAAAAACGGTACAGTCCCTGCAATCAGCGCGACATAGGAACCCGTTACACCGGAACCCGTTCCCACCAGCGCGCGGCTCAATGGAATCAGTAATACCATCAGTATGATAAACGGTATGGAGCGGATAACATCAATTATCTTATCCAAAAACTTATACAGGATGGGATTGCGCATGATGCCGTCACTTTTCGTCACTGTCAGCAGCACTCCGAGCAGTACACCCAGAAAAAACGCAATCAATCCGGAAACCATCAGCATTTGAAATGTCTGCCGAATACACTTCAGTAATTCACCGCCCAACGGCTCCAAATTTGGTGCGATTTGATATAAGAAATTCATTCCTTCACCACCTCAACTTCTACTTTCTGCTCTTTGATGTAAGCAAGCGCTTTTTCCATCTGCTCCGGCTCACCACTCAGGGCAACGCCCAGCTTGCCGATGGTCTTGCCTTTCAGTATGTCGATATTCCCATAAATGATATTTGCCTTTACACTGAACGCCTCCGCCAGATAGGAAATAACCGGTTCACCGGCGTTGTTTGCCGAATAGGTCAGCAGTACCAGCTTATCCCCCGTACCAAGGCGGGTCAGCTCGTTGTTCTGCTCCACCAGCTCCAGGAATTTATCCATATTGCTTGCTGTACTGATGAAATCCCTTGTCAGATGCTCTTTGGGATGGACGAATATTTCTTCCGCCGTCCCCTGCTCTACAACGCGCCCCAGTTCCATAATCGCTACTCTGTCACAGATATCCTTTACAACTGCCATTTCGTGCGTAATCAGCACGATGGTAATGGAAAGTTCTTCGTTTACCTTTTTCAGCAGGCCGAGAATGGATTTCGTTGTCTGCGGGTCCAGTGCGCTTGTTGCTTCATCGCAAAGCAGAACTTTCGGGTCATTTGCCAAAGCCCTGGCGATGGCAACCCTCTGCTTCTGCCCGCCGGAAAGCTGAGAAGGATATGCGTCCTTTTTATCCGCCAGCCCGACCAACTCCAGCAGGGAATTGATTTTTTCATCTTTTTCTGCTTTGGAAAGGCTGCTTTTACGCAAAGGGAACGCAATATTCTGGTAAACTGTACGGGAGCGCAGCAGGTTGAAATGCTGAAATATCATGCCGATTTTTCGGCGAACCTCCCGCAGCTTTTTTTCGTTCAACCCAGTCAGTTCCACGCCGTCTACGGTAACCCGCCCTGCCGTAGGCTTTTCCAGCAGATTGATACAGCGGACCAGCGTAGATTTCCCTGCGCCCGAAAACCCGATGATACCGAAAATCTCCCCTTCCTGAATATCCAGCGTCACATCCTGTACGGCAGGAATTTCCTTCCCTCCGCTGTGGAAGATTTTACTCACCTTCTCTAATTTTATCATTGCAGTTTCTCCTTTCGGCATAAAAAAAGCTCCCGTCCTAAATATGATTAGGACGAAAGCATAGCTTCGTGGTACCACCTAACTTTATCCGTCCCTCGCGGAACAGACCTCTGAAAGTACGCCCATACGGGTTATACTCCGACGCTGTAACGGGCGTTCCCGTTATGACCTAACCGTAGCGGCTCAGCCATACAACTCCGGGGCCATCTTCTCAAGCGTATCCCTGTTTCCTTCCCACCAGCCGGAAACTCTCTGTGAGGGCATTCGCATGTTACTCTCCCCATCTGTGTCTTTTTCTTTTGGAAATTGAGTTTATTTTAATGCCCTTTCACATTTTTGTCAATCCCTATTTTTATTTTTTCTAAATTTTTCTTATTTACGTTCCATAATCCGGAATGTAAAATCATTGTTCCGCCCTTCAAAAGTAAAGCTGTCCCGCAGTCCTTCCGTAGCAATTACTTCGTCATTCGTAATAAAAATGACTTCAAAATCATTATGTTTCTGCCAGAAAGCAGCCGCATCGTCCAGCCCCATCACAAACAAAGCCGTAGAAAGCGCGTCTGCCCGTGTAGCGTTTTCACAGACAACAGCAACCGCAAGCAGTTCATTTTCCGCGGGATAGCCTGTTGCCGGGTCAATGATGTGATGGTAGCGTTTCCCATCCTCCTCAAAATACCGCTGATAGCCGCCGGAGGTCACGACCGCACAGTCACTGAATTCCAACATACCTACGTAGTCCTTGGCGTCCAAAGGGTTGCCGACTGCCGCTTTCCATGCTGAACCATCAGGTTTCTGTCCAATACCCATAAGATTCCCGCCCAGTGAAAAATATCCGGAGGTGATGCCTTCGGCACGCAGCAGTTCCGCCACTTTATCCGCTGTGTAGCCCTTTGCAATGCCGCCTAAATCAATTGCCATGCCCTCCTTTTGCAGGAATGCCGTTCCATTTTCCTTGTCCAGCAGGATGTCGTCTGTATCCGCCAGCGGCAGAAGCCTGTCAATTTCCTCCTGCTCCGGCACATGTTTCTCTTCTTCTGTAAAGCCCCATGCCTTCACAACAGGTGAAATCGCAATATTAAAACAGCCGTTTGTTTCTTTCCCGATGCTTTTTCCCAGCGAAAGCAGTTCCATTGTTTCCTCTGAAATATGTACCTCTTTTTCTCCCGCTTTGTGATTCAGCTCATGAATTTCGCTGTCCTCCATCGTTACGGAAAGCAAATGCTCCAGCCTGCGGATTTCCTGTTCTGCATCAATCAATATTTCTTCGCCGTCCTTGCTGTACACCGTAAACATCATAATGGTGTCCATTGCGAAGGTCGTCGCTTCGTGCTTTTCTTCCTCTCCGCCTTGCGGATGCTCCTGTACCTGCTCCGGCGTCCCTGAGCATCCGGCACAGAGAAATACCGCCATTGCCGCAGCCGCCCATTTCTTCCAGTTCATGTGCTCCTCCCCTTTGCCGTTGTGTTGTCCTGTTCTATTGTAGCGTGCCGCCCGCGTCCTGTCAAACCCGTAACGCAAAAATCCCCATGAAGATATTTTCACAGGGATTTTGCATGCATCAATTCAAAATATAAACCATAGCAATCGCCAGACCGATGCCAATCATCAGCAGGCTTCGCGCAAAGCCTTCGCGGTAAACCGTCTTGTCGGTTTCCCCATCGGTATAAGCGGAAAAGTATTTATCTTCTGGCGGTACAACTCTGCCGTTGTCATCATTGAAAATCACCATACGCAGTATCGCGATAAAGCCATCTGTCAAAGAACCCGCCAGCCTTGCGGCAAATCCACCGATATACGGCAGGCAGACCAGCAGTATTGGGCGGTACATTTTATCCTCAATATTGAACCATTCCGGCCAGCGGTCCACATAAACCATATTTCCGTTTGCGTCCTTTGCCATGAGTGCTTTGCGGATAAACAGGAAATATACCACCATGCCAACAACAATGGAAATCACCGCGCCTTTGAGGTTGACCCATGCAAAGTAATGCACCGCATGCTCCGGCGCATGAGCATTCATAAAGCCGCGCCCCATTTCCGCCAGAACGTCCTGCGTTGCATGCGGCAAAAGCCCCAGCACAGGAAGCACGACCGCGCCAATCACAAGTACAGCCGCCGTCA
>OFFK01001824.1_pt1 | contig 14036 bp, 22 predicted proteins | sample 1521361 | NCBI WGS metagenome assembly OFFK01 (sample SAMEA3504096, study PRJEB24116) | mouse gut metagenome | biome: mouse gut; feature: mouse-associated habitat; material: faeces | place: Denmark | collected 2011
GGAGCATTCCATGGAAGAGGAGCATTCCATGGAAGAGGAGCATTCCATGGAAGAGTCCATCGTCATCAGCAGATGGCCGGAGTACCGGGAGGAGAGAAGCTTCCCGAAAGAGGAGAAGGACATCGGAATCATCAAGGAAGCCGTGCGGGCCATCCGCAATGTCCGCAGCGAGAGGAACGTGGCTCCCAGCCGCAGGACCCATCTGTTCCTGGTCAGCGAAAGCGATGAATGCCTGAGGACCTTCACGGAGGGCAAGCTGTTCTTCGCCTCCCTGGCCTATGCCAACGAGGTGACTATGGTCCGCAAAGCCGGAGATGACGCAAAAACGATAACAGAAGACGGCTCTGCCGTTGACGCGAACATGGACGATATCACCAAAGACGCAGTGTCCGTGGTGATTCCCGGGGCGACGCTGTACATTCCTTTCGCGGAGCTGGTGGACGTGGCCCAGGAGATAGAGCGCCTGCAGAAGGAGAAGAAGCGGCTGGAAGGGGAGCTGGCCCGGGTGAACGGCATGCTTTCCAACGAGCGGTTCCTCTCCAAGGCACCGGAAGAGAAGATTGCCCAGGAGAAGGAGAAGCTGGCGAAGTACACCCAGATGATGGAGCAGGTGGAACTGCGGCTTGGCCAGTTGGGCTGAGCTCAGGCTGCCACCCACAGCCAGCGCCGCGGATTGACACAGGCGATGCGCCGGATGCAGTTATCTGTGCGCTGCGCTCAACGTACTGCTGTGGGACGGATTCTTACAGACAATGCGCCGGATGCAGTGAGGAAAGACGGTCGGGTGAAGCCGTAAAAGCCCAGAGCGGACATTATGTTCAGCGGCGCAGGACAGGAGAAACAGGCACAGCCAGACATTGTGCCTGCTTGCTCCCTTTCCGGAATCATGTCCCTACGAAGCTGTGGCGGATTTTCGGAAAGGAAGTTCTATTGACAGGAGGTGCCTTGCAATGGAGAGACAGAGGATAACTACATTTCAGCAGGCGGCGGCCTATCTGGATGAGACGCCGCGGTTCACTTCCAAACACACGGTGGAGGAGACAAAAGCCTTCCTCCACCGGCTGGGAGATCCGGATCGCAGGATGCGCATCCTCCATGTGGCAGGCACAAACGGGAAAGGTTCCGTTTGTGCCTATTTGCGCGGCATCCTGGAGGCGGCGGGGTATAGGGTCGCCCTGTTCACCTCGCCCCATCTGGTGTGCATCCGGGAGCGGTTCCAGGTGGCGGGAGAGATGATTTCCGAGGAGGATTTTCTGCGGGCGTTCCGACATATCTACAATATGCTGGACTGGGGGGCGCTGGAGCGGGAGGAGGAAGGGGCCTACCACCCTACATATTTCGAATATCTTTTTTTCATCGCCATGGTGCTGTTCCCAGAGCGGAATCCGGATTTCTGCATCCTGGAGACCGGCGTGGGCGGCAGGCTGGACGCAACGAATTCGGTATCGAGAAAAGAAATATCTGTAATAACGCATATCAGCAAAGACCATGTGAATGTCCTGGGGGATACGCTGGAACAGATCGCTTACGAGAAAGCGGGCATTTTTGCACCAAAGACGCCTGCCGTCTTCTGGGACACCTGCCCGGAGACCACGGCGGTCTTTCTCCGACGGGCGGAGGAACTTGGAATTTCTGCCCATTCCGTGTCGAAAAATGACTATTCTTTTTCAAAATTTAAGAGAAAAACCATTGATTTTTGTGTAAGCACTAGGTATTATAGATATGTTACTCTTTCCCTCCGGACAATCGCGGCCTATCAGATGGAGAACTGCGCGCTGGCGATTCGGGCCATTGAGCTGCTGGAGGTTGGCAGGGCCATCAGGCCGGAGCATATCAGGGAGGGCGTGGCCCGTACTTTCTGGGCAGGGCGCATGGAGGAGGTGCTGCCGGAGGTCTATGTGGACGGCGCGCACAATGAGGACGGCATCCGGGCTTTTCTGGAGACCGTGGCCGCCGACGGACATCCCGGGGCGAGGACGCTGCTCTTTGCGGTGGCGAAAGACAAGGATTATGAGAGAATGGCGGAGGAACTGGCAGGTTCCGGCCTGTTCTGTAGGATTGCGGTGACGCATATGCGCAGCAGCCGCGCCGTGGAGGCCGGGGAACTGGGGAGGATGTTCCAGAAGCATCCGGATTGTGTTTTTGAGGAATACGGCGATGTCCCCGGGGCCCTTCTGGGGCTTTTGGAGAAGCGCGGGAGCGGAGAGCGCATTTATATAGCGGGGAGCCTGTATCTGGTGGGCGAGATTAAGGAGCTGTTGGATCATGATAAATTTCGAAGAAGAATTGAAGAAGTTTCATCCCAGCCTTGAGGTGGAGGATGTGGAGGATGCCATTTACCATCAGGATTTGACGGATATGGCTGATTTGCTGGTAAAGACGATACACGCTTCCGAGGGGAGCGCACTGAAATATGAAGAGGATCAAATACGGCCATGATGTTTTGTTATAATTGCGGACGTCGTCTGTCGGAACAGCATGATTTCTGCACGTCCTGCGGAGCGGATGTGGCCTTGTATAAGAAAATCATGCATGTCTCCAACATGTATTACAACGAAGGACTGGAGAAGGCGGGCGTCAGGGATCTGACCGGAGCGGTCATCAGCCTGCGCCAAAGCCTGAAATTCAATAAAGGCAATATCATGGCCCGCAATCTGCTGGGCCTGGTATATTTTGAGCTGGGGGAAGTGGCCACCGCTCTCAGGGAGTGGGTCATCAGCAAGAACCTGAGCCCGGACAAAAATATCGCGGACGAGTACATCGACAAGGTGCGCTCCAATTCCACCAGGCTGGACTCCATCAACCAGACGGTGAAGAAATACAACCGCGCCCTGGCCCTGTGCGTCCAGGACAGCCAGGATCTGGCGGTGATACAGCTGAAGAAGGTGCTGTCCATGAACCCCCGTTTCCTGCAGGCCCATCAGCTGCTGGCGCTTCTGTACATGGAGCGGGAGGAATGGGAACGGGCGGAGCGGGAGCTGCGCAAATGCATGGACATCGACAGGAACAACCTGCAGACCCTGCGCTATCTGAAAGAGGTGGAGCAGGCGCTGATGCCAGACGAGGGGGTGAAGGCGCCGGTAAAACGCAAAAAGGACGAGGCTGTCCGATACCAGAGCGAGAACGAGATCATCATCCAGCCCCTGAACGTCAAGGAGCCAAAGCGTGGGAGCGGATTCGCCGGAGTCTTCAATATGCTCATCGGCCTGGTGATCGGTCTGGCCGCCATGTATTACCTGGTGGTGCCCGCGGCACAGTCCAGAGTGCGCAGCGAGGAGCAGCAGACCATCACGAAGATCAGCAGTGAGTCCGATGCCAAGACGGCGCGCATCCAGGAGCTGGAGAGCCAGATAGCCGACAAGGACGGCAGCCTTCAGGAGCTGCGCGCGCAGATAGAGGGATTTACAGGGACAGACGGGACGATGCAGATGACGGAGAGCCTGCTCCAGATAGCATCGGCCTACACCCAGTCCGGGGACATGCACGCGGCCATGGATCAGCTGGAAGCCCTTGCCGAGAGGGTGAACATGGAGGAGATGACGGAAGGCTTCCGGACGCTCTACCAGTCCCTGTTCACGGCCATAGGGCCGAAGCTGTCCGAAGAATACTATGACGCGGGCTACCAGCAGTACTATACCAACAGATTCGAGGAGGCCCAGGAGACATTGATCCTGGCGGTCAAATACGATGCCGCCAATGCGGACGCCCTCTACCTTTTGGGGGAGGCATACCGTTCCGGCGGAGATACGGAGAACGCCATCAATACCTATGAAAAGGTGATAGAACTGTTCCCGGACACCCAGAGGGCGAGGGATGCCCAGCGGAAAAAGAGCAGTTTAGGATAAAGTACGAAAGAAAAGAACCTGTAGAGATATGGGTTCTTTTTTGTGTGCGCTGGAGCAAAATCTTGGAAAGGAAGGTGGAGGCTATGGAACAGATTGCCGCAGGGGATTTTCAGGTCATCGATGACTGTCTGCTGATACAGCTGCCGGAGGAGATCGATCATCACGGGGCTGGCTTTATCTGCGAGTGCGCGGACCGGTATCTGGTCAGGGAGGAGGTGCGCAACGTGGTGTTCGATTTTGGGAGGACAAGGTTCATGGACTCCTCGGGGATAGGGATCGTCATGGGGCGCTACCGCAAGATATCCTGTTTCGGAGGCCGGGTCTACGCCATTCATGTGGACAGGCAGATAGAGAGAATCTTCAAGCTGTCAGGATTAAATAAAATCGTGGAGGTACTGGAATCATGAAGAATGAGATGGAGATCATATTCGACGCCCTTTCGGACAATGAAGGATTCGCCCGGACGGCGGTGGCGGCTTTCATCGCCCACTTGAACCCTACCCTGGAGGAGATGGCGGACATCAAGACCGCAGTGTCGGAGGCGGTGACCAATTCCATCATACATGGCTATGAGAACCTGTACGGCTACGGCAGGCCTGGCAGGGAGGCCGGCGTCTGTTCGGAGGAGACCGGCCCGGCCCGGCCCGGGAGGAGGGCCAACCCCGGCAAGGTGCATCTGCGCTGCGCCCTGGAAAACGAGATCCTACATATCGAAGTGGCCGACAGCGGAAAGGGGATAGAAGACGTGGAGCGGGCCATGGAGCCTCTGTATACCACGAAGCCTGAGCTGGAGCGCTCCGGAATGGGCTTTGCCTTCATGGAGGCATTCATGGACGACCTGGAGGTGGAGAGCGCTCCGGGCAAAGGGACGAAGGTCCGTATGATAAAGAAAATAGGAGTGGGAGGATGGATAGGACATCAGTGCTGATTGCCAGGTCACAGGCGGGAGAAAGCGAGGCAAGAGAAGTACTGATAGAGAGCAATCTGGGCCTGGTGCGCCATATCGTGAAGCGGTTCGGGGGCAGGGGGTATGACCTGGAAGATCTGTTCCAGATAGGCGTCATAGGGCTCATGAAGGCCATTGATAAATTCGATTTGAGCCTGGGGCTGAAATTCTCCACCTACGCGGTGCCCATGATCACAGGGGAAATCAAGCGGTTCCTGCGGGACGACGGGCCGGTGAAGGTGTCCAGGACCATCAAGGAGAACGCCCTGAAGGTAAAGCTTGCCAGGCAGAAGTTGCAGGGAGCGGAGTCCAGAGAGCCTACGATACAGGAGATCGCCGGGGAGGCAGGCCTGTCCGTGGAGGATGTGGTGCTGGCCATGGAGGCCTCTACGGAGGTGGAGTCCATCTATTCCGCCGTCTATCAGGACGACGGCAGCGAGGTCTATCTGGTGGACAAGGTGGTCCGGGGCGGGAACGGCTCCCTGGGCAGCAGCGTGGCAGGAGGCTGCTGCAGCGATGACGCGGAGAAGGAAGAGCTGCTGAACCATATGCTTCTGGAGCAGCTGCTGGACAGCCTGGAACCGGGGGACAGGGATCTGATCTGCATGCGGTATTTCCAGAATAAGACCCAGACGGAAATCGCCGCGCGCCTTGGGGTCAGCCAGGTGCAGGTCAGCCGGCTGGAGAAACGGATTCTGCTGAAGCTGCGGGAGAAGGTCCAGTGAGGAGGGATTGCTTAACTTTTTATAAATTTTATGAATTTGTCGAAAATGTACTTTCCTTTCGGGGGCATTTCGATTACTATGGAGGAGGAACAGAAAGTAAAGTCCGGAAAAGCGTCGGCAGATGATGCCGGGCATCTTTGGCAAATAGCGCGGAGCCGGACGGGAGGAAGTTTTGTCAGGGGACAAAGGATAGAGAGGGACGCTGGCCGCAGGGCGGACAGTGGCCGGATTCGGGTGCTGCCGAAAGCAGCATGAAGGGAGATGGAAATGAAGGCGGACAATGGGATAGGGAACGAGAACAGGCCCGCGGGGATGCGCATGGGAAAGGCGCTCAGGAGACGGATTCTTGCCATGTTCGTGTGCCTTGCGGTGATGGTGGCGGTGATGTTCTTCATCGTCTCGGTCTATTCCTGGATCAGAGGAAGGTTCGATGACAAGCCCGCCGGGGCGTTCGGCGAGGGAGGCGCGGTCAGCATCGACGGGGACGGGAACGTGGTGGACGCGGACGGGAACGTGATTGGGGTGCTGTCGGGTTCTGTGGGGCTTACGCCGGAGGAAGTGGAGCTGCAGGTGGCGGATGCCAGGCGGCAGGCGACGGACGAAGTGCTGAACGGCATCCGGACCAGGCTCAATGACGGGGACAGCATTCTGCAGATTCTGCGGCCGCTTTACCCGGACGACTTGGTCGTATACAGCGGCGGACAGTACAATGTGGTGCCCATCAACTATAATCTGAAGCAGCATCAGCTGGACGAGGCCTGCCTGAATATCCTGGATACCGGCGAGTACCAGTATCTGCAGGAGGGTCAGGTGGTGTCCCACAAGGGGATTGACGTGTCGAAGCACCAGGGGGTCATCGACTGGAACCTGGTGGCCCAGGACGGGGTGGAGTTCGCGTTCATCCGGGTGGGCTATCGGGGCTATGGCACGGGCAAGCTGATGGAGGACGAGTATTTCGAGGCCAATATCCAGGGGGCCCTGGCGGCGGGCATCAAGGTGGGCGTGTATTTCTACAGCCAGGCCATTGACGAGGCGGAGGCGAAAGAGGAGGCGGATTTCGTGCTGGAGAAAATCGCGCCATACACGATTGCATGCCCTGTGGTGTTCGATGTGGAGAGGGTGTCCGAGTCGGATGGCAGGATGAATGCCCTGACGCCGGAAGTGCGCACCTCCCTGACGCTGATTTTCTGCGAGACCATAGAAAATGCTGGCTACCGGCCCATGATATATCACAATACGGAGATGGGCGTCATGATGCTGGGCCTGGAGGCGCTGGAAAAATATGACAAATGGTTCGCGGCCTACAGCGATATCCTCTATTATCCCTATGACTTCAAGATATGGCAGTATTCCCAGACAGGGCGCGTGCAGGGGATTTCCACGGATGTGGATTTGAACATCAGCTTCGCGCCGCTTTGGGAGGAGTGACGGCATAGGATCAGCAAAACGCGCAGGTGGAATATTTTTTCAAATTCCGTATCATAATAATCAGGAAATCTGAAAGGAAACTGATGGTATGATGCGGAATTTTTTATTGGTTTTGCTGGGCGGGAGCTATGGGCTGCTGGCGGCGGCAGGGGTGTTTACCGTGCTGGTGGCGGTGGGCCTCATCCCCAGGTTCGCAGGCAAGACACATACGGCGAGACATGTGGTTTTATACGAAGAAATGGTCATATTCGGGACGCTGACCGGCTGCGTGCTCAGCGTCTTTTCCAGATATTGCCGGTTCGGGGCCTGGTGGCAGCAGCGGCTGCCGGAATATACGGCCCTTTTACAGGGGATTGGCGTGTTCTGGCAGGCGGTGTTCGGGCTGTTCGCCGGAATGTTCATCGGATGCCTGGCGTTGGCCATTGCGGAGATGCTGGACAGCATCCCCATTCTGGCCAGGCGGATTTCCTTCCGGCACGGGCTGGGGCTCGCCATCATCAGCATGGCCATCGGGAAGATATGCGGCTCGCTGCTCTATTTCTGGGCGGAGCTGCATCGGACTGCCTGAGGGCTGGCAGCGCAGGCAGGGGATGTGCGCAACGGGAGACGGAAGCTGACATAGAGGGAAAATGTGTCAGGGCATATGGACGGGTGCTGTATGGACAGGATGGCGCATAGGATTGATGCGTGGAGAAAAGAGGTTTTACATGGCGAATGTGATAGTGTATCTGAAATGCGACAGGAACGTGGAGGTACAGTCGGAGGATGTCTTTCTGTCGGACCTGGGGGAGCTGCGCTGCCAGGACAACGTGACGGCGGCGAAACTGAAGAGCCTGAAAGTGCACCATTTCGCACAGGACGGCTCCCAGCGCTGCGTCATCAGCACTCTGGAGATGGTGGCGCAGATGGAAGGCGTCTGCCCCGATATCAGCGTCCAGATTGTGGGAGAGCCGGATGTGCTGGTAGAGCGTGTCAGCGTGGACAGATACAAAGGGCCCATGCAGTGGTGGAAGGCGGCGCTGGTGTGCCTGGTGAGCTTTTTCGGCACGGCATTCACCATCATGGCATACCACAATGATGTAGGCATAAACGATTTCTTCGTGGAGATGTACCGGATGCTGATGAACAAAGAGCCTCAGGGGCTGAACACGCTGGAAGTCTCCTATTCCATAGGCCTTGCGGCTGGAATCATCCTGTTCTTCAACCATGTGGGCGGCAGGCGGATCACGAAGGATCCGACCCCCATTGAGGTGGCCATGCGCAATTATGAGGAGGACGTGGACAAGGCGCTGATAGCCGCGGCCGGAAGAGAGGGGAAAACGGAGCAGGGCAGCTCTGGGAAGGAATAAAATTTTGCCGTCTGCACATACTTAAGAGCAGAGCACGGGAAATCTGCCGGTATGGGCGAGGAAGAGTTCTGCGGGATTGGCTCATGCTGCATGGGGCGATGTGCCAGAGGGCAAAAGCGCCGGGAGGCGGCGTTGACTTGAGGAAAAGCGAGGAAAAGAGCAAAGTATGGAAGAGAAAGAGACAAACATAGAGAAGGAAGAGCAGAAAAAACAGAAAGAGCAGCAGAAGGAATACGAGCAGTATGTGAAGGCCGTGACGCCCACCCACAATCTGTGGCTCCAGATGCTGCATGCATTCATCACCGGCGGCATCATCTGCTGCATCGGCCAGTTCATCCTGAATTATGCGGGGAACCTTGGCCTGGACAAGCAGACGGCGGGTTCCTGGTGTTCGCTGATATTGGTGCTTCTGTCCGTAGTGCTCACAGGCTTCGGCATTTTCCCGAAAATCGCGAAATGGGGCGGTGCGGGAGCTTTGGTGCCCATCACAGGATTCGCCAACAGCGTGGCGGCCCCGGCCATTGAGTACAAGGCAGAGGGACAGGTGTTCGGGATTGGGTGCAAGATTTTCACCATTGCCGGGCCGGTGATTTTGTATGGGATTTTCACCAGCTGGGTGCTGGGGGTGGTTTATTGGATTGGGAAGTGTTTTGGGGTATTTTGAGGGAAAGGATAAGGCCAGGTTTTATGAGCAGGATGACGAGTTTCAGGAATTCGTTAGCCTGCTTTTTATTCTATTGTTGTTCTTTTGGCCTTTTTTGATTATAATATGGTTATACAAGTTCCGCCCGATAGTGATACAGGGCTGTTTTATAGTTGAGGAAGGATTATTTTATGGGCATGAACTATGTGTTGAATGATTTGGAGTTTGATAACGTTCCGTTGAAAATCATACTGCCTTCTGACAGTGTGGAATGTGATGAGAAAGAATTGCAGAAAAGCAGGGAGAAGAATCGGGAGCTCATTGAAAGAATGGGGAGTAGTAAAAAATAACGGGAGCTGGGTGGAGCAGATGCCAATTTGCCATATCATTGCGATTTTGGAGAGTGAAAAAGATTGCGAAGAAATAAGGCATGCACCGCAACTCTTATATGTGTTGAGAGAACAGAATCGTGATTTAAAGGAGCCCCTTTATGACTGCTGCCATGAGGGCCTTTTGTGGTGGTATTCAATATCTTAATTGGTATCGGGTGCTTTTGTTCTTTTTAATTCAAAGGGAGTTCGGCTCCGTCTGGTATGTCAAAATCAAGATAATCATAATGCGGACTTCCATCTAAGGATATATTTGCAGCTTCATTAAGTTTTTCCTTTTTCCATGAGAAATTAAGGGTAGGGGGATAAAAGGCGAAAATAGGCTTTTAAAACGTGAATAGACAGAGAAAACCGCCCTTGTACTTTTGTCGAGTGTCGGGGCGGCGTTCTTATCAGGTTTGGAAGTGTGCGCCTGCTGCCCGGTATCTGATATATGGCGTGGGGCAGCAGGACAAGGGCTTATTGTCTGCCGGACATAGGTATTTGCAGATAATCAATCAGGGCAGTTTCCAATAGCCGGGAATAGTTTACCTTTTGTTCTTCTGCAATCCTTTTCAACCATGCCGGGAGAGTGATGTTTGTCTTGATACGTTCGTTATCTTTTTTCATGCGGAATAAATCAGGGTGGATTGTAACGGGCATTACAACATTTCCCTCTGTATCTTCTTTGGAGAGGTTCACGGATGGAGTGGGGATTTCCTCATTGTCACATTCCATACTGTAAACATGGAGGCTTGCGGCTTCTGCTGCCATGCGTGCAGCTTCTTCCAGATTATCCCCAACACTGATACATCCGGGTAAATCAGGGAAGTAGATACTATATGAGCCGTCTGTTGATGGTTCAAAGACTGCAAGATAAGTTAAATTCTGCATAGATTACGCTCCTTTCTATGATAAGCGCAGGCAGTAGGGCTATTTAAGCCCCGCCTGCTTGTAAATGCTGTTTAGTGTTCCCGGTTTCAAGTCCCCGTTGTGATTTGGTACTGTGACTTTTCCGGGCTTTGTTGGGTGCTTTAGGCTTATGTGGGAGCCTTCCTGATTGGTGGTGTACCATCCATCTTTACGAAGCACCTTTAGTATTTCCCGAACTGTCATATTGTGTCCTCCTTATATTATGTATTATACGCCTTTTTTATGCGTATGTCAATAGTTTTTGCGTATAAATTATGCGTATTTTACAGAACATAGGTATAGAAAACAGACTGTCAGCAGGAAATAAGGGAATCCCCACAAATGGGGAAAGCGTAAAAGTGCGCTATCCTGCTGCCGTTTTGCTTTTTATCAGACGTTACCAAAACACAGAACCGCCCGGCCAGTACCCGGAATTTTCCTGGAGCAGATTTGAACCCGTACAGACATAACCCCGATTTTTCGGGGGAATATATGCGGCTTTCCTCTTTTGGGAGGAGCAAAGGGGGATCTGATTAGCCCCCACCCTGAAATTACTGGATAGTCCCTGGCGGCAATATCTCGATTTGAAATCGGCAAAATGACAAGGGCGGCTTTTCCGCTTTTCAGAATACCAACAGCAACACGCCACAAGCCCATATTTTGGATTGTAACGGCATGGACGGTTTTTCTATCAGGTAACACAGTAAAAGCCCGATATGGGGCAGATAGGAGCCTTTACAAAGGGATTCTGACAATAGGGCGGTTCATTCCTCCCAGATGATGAATGGCTTTATTGTGGTTACGGTTGATAGTTGTGCAGTAACTACGCTGACGGACATTTGTCCTTTACCTGATAAATAGGTATTGGGGGTTTTGAGGAATGAGGGGGAATATAAATTTCGCTTTTCCCTGATAGGCGTTATTGTCACTATTGTCACTTTTGTCGGTAGTCATGGAATGTAAATTTGCTTTCTGGTTCTTTCCCTGATAGGTATTTTGTCACTTTTGTCACTATTGTCATTAGTCATGGGATATAAAAATGCAATTCTATCTATCAGGAGCAGAGAACGCTATTTCTTGTTTTGGTTGTCGCGCTCCATTGTTTCAGACACAGAACGAACGATAAAGGCATTAACACTTTCATTCTGTTTTTGTGCGTGTTCTTTTAATTTTTCTTTTTGGCCTTTAGGGAAAGTTACGTTGATACGGTCATAGTTGTTCTTTACATATTTATTAACGGCTTTTTGTTGTGCTTTACTAATTTTACTATCTTCTGACATGCAGACACCTTCTTTCTTTTGATTTGTTCCAGTGGGCAGTTATACATAGAGATACTTTCTCCACCATACCAAAATTATAGCAAAAAAGTCTATTGATGTAAATATACAAATTAGACAAATATATTGGTGTAAATATATATAAAATGTCAATAGACTATTGGTGTAAATAGATATATAATAGACCTATCAAGAGATGAAAGGAGCAACACCACATGAAACAGATTACCAAAGTAAGAAAAACCGTGTGTGCAATGGCTAACCAGTTACGGAAAGCCGGATACTCCCTCAAAGATGCTTTCAAAAAGGCATGGCAGAGAGTGAAGCTGACAATGACAGTTCGGGCAGCAGGAACCACGTTTGAGAACAGACAAGAGCGGCTGGCATTCCTGCAGCAGTTCAAGCCGGAGGACTTGACCGTTACACTGGAGCGTGAAAAGGAAAATAAGTTTGATGGTAACGCCATTCAGATTGTTGTGCATATCAAGCCGATTTCCAGACGTACCATAATTGGATATATCCCCAAAGGGCTTGCAAGGGAGCTTTCCAAAGTGCTTGATATGGGTATTCAGGTAAAGGCTACTCTGATGCAGATTATCGGCGGCTATGGATGGAAAGAGAGCCTGGGCGCACTGATTAACATAACAGTATAAAGAAAATGCCCTTACCAGAGTAGCAGTCTGATAGGGGCAAGTAACCCGACAACTAAGCAAATTGGGGGGGTATGCAGGTATTGTAACACGCCTGCTGCCCTCTGTAAAGAAAGTAGAGGAAATTATCTTGGATTATTATTTGCAGTTCCTTAGAGAAGAAGGAGCAGGACTATATAAAGGGTACAAGTACCCAAACCTGATTGAAGTGCAGAAACAGAGTTGTTTGCATCTTGGATATTTTGCAAACGTGACAGAAGAATTGGTACTGGCGGCATTCCGGGGCGAGGAAGAATTGGCCGCTGATGAAATATGGAGAGTAGCACGTTATAACGGCATCCCTCTTTCAGTGTTGACTTGCCCGAAAGTGATTATGTTGGATATGGGAAGACGGCGGCATAGAAAGATGGTTGCAGAGGTCAATAATTTGTTAATCCGGCTAAAGTGTATGGCAAGGGAGGGCAATCAAAAAGCAGAAAAGTATTTGGAATGGGCAGATCGGGAAAATCAGGACTTTTTGAGGGCGGCGCATAACAATAAGCTTTCATATATTCACTATTTGGGAGCGAAAAGGCAAATATCTGACTACATTCTTTTTGCAAAGCCTGAACCCACAAAGAGGGGAATTACAACCATGAAAGGCGGTGCGGCATCATGCAGAGGATAGAATTGCACAGCCGCATAATGGAAGCGGTCAAGCTGGGGGATTGGGTAAAGCAGGATGATATACAGTTCTGTATTGAGATTGCAAAAGTGTACGGATGCAAGCCCCTCGAAACGGATGTTTGGAATTTCTATAAATTCTTGTTTGCCCTATATGGTTACGGGAAAGTACAGGGCAAGCGAGAGGAAAGAGCGAAAAGAAAGAGAGGGGCGAGGGCGTGACAGAATTAGATTTATTTTATCAGTGCATCCCGGATATTGCAGAGATTACCGTTGATTTACGGAAAAGGACACCGGAACAGCAGGAGTAATTTAAAAGTGAGTGCTTAGAGTATGCAAGCGGTTTGAGCAAATTCGCACATGATTTTATCCGCAAAGTGCTTATTGTGATTGATAAATATTTGAAGAAAGACGAGGGCGCAAGAATGATGAAAATTGATAATATTAAGATTTATCCCTGTTTTGCGGCGCATGAGCCGAAGCCGGAGAAGATGGAGCAGAAAGAACGGTATTTCGAGGAAACCGGGGCTTTACAGTCGCAGATTATCTTTGACAGCCGGGGAAACCTGATAGACGGTTACACAAGCTATCTAATAGCAAAGGCGCACGGCATCCAGTGTGTTCCTATCAGGTATGGCAGGCGGCAGATTGTGAGGGCATCCCACAAGCCCGGCGGCAAGCTGTACACATGGGAATTGCCGGGGATTCTGATTGACCGTGTATCTGCCGGGGATAGGGTGATTGTACGCACAGAGAGGGGCATTAAGGCGGTCACAGTGGCAGCAGTTGAAGAATATGCCGGGAATGAGCCGGAGCCGCTTAGAATGGTTATCAGGGTAAAGAGGAAAGGGGGCGTTGCATAATGGCAAAGCGGAAAGAGAACATGAACCTTGCAACGGAGATTATCAGCATGGCAAAAAGGAAGTTATGGCGGTGCAGGGTGGCATTGATTATCTCACTGGCCGGGAACATCATTCAGGCAGCATTATAGAAAGGCGGTGCATGCTATGGCAGAGAAACGGAAAGACAGCCGGGGAAGAATATTAAGGGATGGGGAAAATCAGATGAAAGATGGGCGTTACCGCTATCAGTACATGGACGGCAGGGGAAAGCGTTGTGCGGTGTATAGCTGGAAACTGGTGGAAACGGACAGAACGCCGCCCGGAAAGAGGGACGATATAAGCCTACGGGAGAAAATAAAGCAGATTGACCGGGATGTTGAGGACGGTA
>OFFK01001834.1_pt1 | contig 13977 bp, 14 predicted proteins | sample 1521361 | NCBI WGS metagenome assembly OFFK01 (sample SAMEA3504096, study PRJEB24116) | mouse gut metagenome | biome: mouse gut; feature: mouse-associated habitat; material: faeces | place: Denmark | collected 2011
GGAGCCGGTCCGGCAGAAGTGGCTGGGCTGCGCCTGCTGCCCGCCCAACCTGGCGCGCGTCATCGGCTCCGCGGCGGCCTATGCCTATACAGAGAACGCGGATACGCTGTGGATTCACCTATATATGGGCGGCGAGGTGGTAAAACGGGTGGGGGAAAGCGCACTGTCTCTGGAGCTGGAGAGTGGTTTTCCTTGGAACGGCGGGGTAAGGGGGAGGATCCATTTGGACAGGCCGGTACGGTGTACTCTGGCGTTCCGGCTCCCCGGCTGGTGTGAGTCGCCGGAGATTTCCGCTCCGGAGGGGATCGCGCGGGCGGACCGGGATGGCTACTGCTATTTGACGGGACTCTGGAGAGATAGCGACGTGGTGATTCTGGACTTCCCCATGAGAGCGCGCTTGGTCGCGGCGAACAGCCGCGTACGGGAGAACCTGGGCAAAGCCGCCCTGACCCGTGGGCCCATTACCTACTGCATAGAGGAGGCCGACAACGGCCCAAACCTGCACCTGTGCTGTCTGGACTCCGGAAAGATTGGGGAGATCCGGACGGTTCCGATGGAGATCTGTGGTCGGAAGGTGCTGTCACTGGAGGTCCCGGGCCTGCGTACGGCGGCGGAGGCCGGTCCACTCTATCGGGAATACAGGCCGGCAGAGGTCCGACCCGTCCATCTACGGTTTATCCCCTATTTTACCTGGGCCAATCGGGGCGAGGGTGAAATGCAGGTTTGGACGCGGGTGTGACAGCATAGATACATTTTTCAATATGATGAGGAGAGACAAAATGGATTTCAAACAGACGGCGCTGGGAATCGAATTCGGCTCCACGCGAATCAAGGCGGTCCTGGTTGACGAGAACCACAACCCGGTAGCCTCCGGCAGCCACGACTGGGAGAACCAGCTGGCGGACGGCATCTGGACCTACTCCATGGAAGAGATCCACAAAGGGTTCCAGACCTGCTATGCCCGTCTGGCAGAGAACGTCCAGGAGACCTTTGGGCAGGAGCTGACGGAGATAGGCGCTATCGGCATCTCCGGCATGATGCACGGATATCTGCCCTTTGACAAAGAAGGGAACCAGCTGACGGCGTTCCGCACCTGGCGCAACACCGTCACCGGGGAGGCTGCGGAGCAGCTGACGGAACACTTCAGTTTCAATATCCCCCAGCGGTGGAGTGTTGCCCATCTCTATCAGGCGGTCCTCAACGGGGAGGAGCACCTGCCCCGGCTGGACTATCTCACCACCTTGGCCGGGTACATCCACTGGCGGCTCACCGGCCGGAAGGTCCTGGGCATCGGCGAGGCGGCGGGCATGTTCCCCATCGACAGCGCCAAGCTGGATTTCGACCAGGGAATGGTTGAGAAATTTGATGCCCTGCTGGAAGAAAAGGGCTGCGCCTGGCGTTTCCGGGACGTGTTCCCCCAGGTGCTGGCCGCCGGGCAGGAGGCGGGCAGCCTCACGGAGGAGGGGGCGCGGTTCCTGGATCCATCCGGAAAGCTGAGGGCGGGCATTCCCCTGGCGCCGCCGGAGGGCGACGCGGGCACCGGCATGGCGGCCACCAATTCCGTCCGGGTCCGCACGGGCAACGTGTCCGCCGGGACCAGCGATTTTGCCATGGTGGTGGTGGATAAGCCCCTGGGCGTCCACCGGGAGATCGACATGGTCACCACGCCGGATGGCGCACCAGTGGCCATGGTCCACTGCAACAACTGCACCAGCGACATCAACGCCTGGGTGGGACTCCTTGGGGAGTTTGCTGGGGCGATTGGGGCGGATATGGACAGGGATGCGCTATACGCCATGCTGTTCCGGAAGGCGCTGGAGGGCGACGCGGACTGCGGCGGACTTCTGAGCTACAACTACTTCTCCGGCGAGGGCGTCACGGACCTGAACGCCGGGCGGCCCGTGTTTGCCCGGATGCCGGACAGTCGGTTTACCCTGGCAAATTTCATGCGGACTCACCTGTTCTCCGCCCTGGCCACACTGAAAATCGGCTTGGACATCCTCACCGGCGAGGAAAAGGTCCGGATTGACAAGCTCTACGGTCACGGCGGTTACTTCAAGACTCCCGGTGTGGGGCAGAGGATGCTGTCCGCCGCTGCGGGCGCGCCGGTGTCCGTGATGGAGACTGCCGGAGAAGGCGGTCCATACGGCATGGCCCTGCTGGCGGCCTACCGGATCTGGGCCGCTCCCGGCGAGACGCTGGAGGACTATCTGGAGCAGAAGGTCTTTGCTCAGGCAAAGGTGTCCGAACTGATGGCGGATGAGGATGACATTGTGGGCTTCAGGACGTTCCTGGATCGCTACCGCTGGGCGCTGCCGGTGGAGCGGACCGCGATTGAAACAATGGAGGGATGAACGTATGCTGGAAGAACTGAAGAAAAAAGTCTACGAGGCCAATATGGAGCTGCCCCGACGGAATCTGGTGACGTATACCTGGGGTAACGTCAGCGGCATTGACCGGGAGCGCAGCCTGTTCGTCATCAAGCCCTCCGGCGTGGAGTATGACGAGCTGAAGCCGGAGGATCTGGTGGTGCTGGACCTGGAGGGCCGTCAGGTAGAGGGGGCGCTGAACCCGTCCTCCGACGCCAAAACCCATCTGGTACTTTACAACGCCTTCCCGGACATCGGCGGCATCGTCCACACCCACAGCCCCCACGCCGTGGCCTGGGCCCAGGCGGGACGGGATATCCCCGCCTACGGCACCACCCACGCCGACTACTTCTACGGCCCCATCCCCTGCGCCCGGGACCTGACCCAAGAGGAGATCGACCAGGACTACGAGACCAACACCGGCTGCGTCATCGTGGAGACCTTCCGGGGGCGGAACATCAACTCCATCCACGTCCCCGCCGTCATCTGCCGCAGCCACGGCCCCTTCACCTGGGGGAAGGACGCCGCCCAGGCAGTGTACCACTCTGTTGTGTTGGAGGAGGTAGCGAAGATGGCCATGTTCACCGAGACAGTGAACCCCAAAGCCGTCCCCGCGCCCCGGCGCATCCAGGACAAGCATTTTCTGCGCAAGCACGGACCGAATGCCTACTACGGGCAGTCGAAAAATTAAGGGAGGAAGTCAGTTTATGACATCTGAAGAAAAACGGGCCTTGCAGATGAACGCCGTCAGCGTCCGGGAGGGCATCCTCACCAGTACCCACGGCGCGAAGGCTGGCCACCCCGGCGGAAGCCTTTCCGCCGCCGACATGTTCACCTATCTGTATTTCAAGGAGATGCGCATCGACCCCAAGGTCCCCAGAAAGGCGGACCGGGACCGATTCGTCCTCTCCAAGGGCCACACCGCGCCAGGCCTCTACGCCGCCCTAGCGAACCGGGGATACTTCCCTGTGGAGGACCTGCCCACCCTGCGGCATATCGACAGCTATTTGCAGGGACACCCCAATATGAACACCGTCCCCGGCGTGGATATGTCCACCGGCTCCCTGGGGCAGGGGCTCTCCGCCGCCGTCGGCATGGCCAAGGGAGCGAAATTCCTGAATCAGGACATCAACGTCTACGTCCTCCTGGGTGATGGTGAGCTGGCCGAGGGTCAGGTGTGGGAGGCGGCTATGTTTGCCGCCCACTACAAGCTGGACAACCTGTGCATCATCGTGGATATCAACGGCCTGCAGATTGACGGACGCACCAAGGACGTGATGAACACCGAGCCGGTGGATGCCAAGTTTACCGCCTTCGGCTGCGACGTGGTGAAGGTGGACGGCCACGACTTCGACCAGCTGGAGTCCGCCTTTGCGAAGTTCCACGAGAACTGCGGCGGCGGGAAGCCCACCTGCATCCTCATGAAGACCACCAAGGGCAAGGGCGTGTCCTATATGGAGGATAATGCCGGGTGGCACGGGAAAGCGCCCAACGATGAAGAGTACGCCAAGGGCATGGAGGAGCTCTCCGAGGCCCGCAGGGCGCTGGAGGTGTAATCATGGCAGATGTGAAAAAGGTCGCCACCCGCGACAGCTACGGCAGCGCCCTCAAGGAGCTGGGCACTGAGAAGGAGAACCTGGTGGTCCTGGACGCCGACCTGGCGGGGGCCACGAAGACGAATATCTTTCAGAAGGCGTTCCCGGAGCGCCACTTCGACTGCGGCATCGCTGAGGCGAACATGATCGACGTGGCCGCCGGACTTTCCACTATGGGACTGGTGCCCTTTGCCGCCACCTTTGCCATGTTTGCGGCGGGCCGGGCCTATGAGCAGGTGCGCAATACCATCGGCTATCCCCATCTGAATGTGAAGATCGGGGCTACCCACGGCGGCATCTCCGTGGGTGAGGACGGGGCCAGCCACCAGTGCTGCGAGGACTTCGCCCTCATGCGCACCATCCCCGGCATGACCGTCATGTGCCCCGCTGACGACGTTGAGGCCCGCCAGATGGTGAAGGCCGCCTACGAGATGGACGGACCGGTCTACATGCGCTTTGGCCGCGCCGCGACCCCGGTGTTCCACAGCGAGGAGTTCCGGTTTGAAATCGGCAAGGGCGAGGTCCTCCAGGAGGGAACGGACGCCGCCATCATTGCCGTGGGCATCATGGTCCCCGAGGCCATCAAGGCCGGGAAGGCTCTGGCTGCGGAGGGAATTTCCGTCCGGGTGATCAACATGGCCACCATTAAGCCCCTGGACGGCGAGCTGGTGCTGAAGGCCGCCCGGGAGTGCGGGAGGATCGTCACCGTGGAGGAGCACAGCGTCATCGGCGGACTGGGAGAGGCGGTATGCTCTCTGGTCAGCGAGCGCTGCCCGGTGCCGGTGAAGCGCATCGGCGTCAACGATGAATTCGGCCACTCCGGTCCGGCCGCCGCCCTGCTGGAGCAGTTTGGATTGTGCGCGGACAATATCGTGAAACAGACCAAAGTCCTGCTGGGGAAATAAAGAGGGTGTTCGCAAGACCATACTGGAGCAGTCTTCTGTACGTGGTTTAAGGGGCTCGGATATTTTTGTAGAAAAATCTGTGACAATGCGGTCAGAAAAGTAAAGCCCATACAAAACCCATACGGGCAGCAAAAATAAGGGAACGATAACACGGGACAAAAGAGGCGCAATAAAAAAGAAAACGTCTGGAACCGCTGCAGTGCAATGGTTCCAGACGCTAAAACAAAACAAGAGACAACATGGAAAAGCAACTTGGGAAGAATGATAATGACCACCGCAATTCCCCTGTGTCTGGATCTTTGTAGGCGGAAATTCTCAAATCCTTATCTCTTCGTTGCTTCTATTATACCATATTTCTTTCTTGTGGGGTAGGGTTGATTAAATCAGAGGCACGGTAATTGAACAAGTGAACAAATTGTGAACAAAGTCCGCATCAGCGTGGCCGAGCGGCCCATGAAGCATAGTTTACTACGCTGGTTTTGCATAACATTGCATATATTTGTGAGTTTTTATTTGACCAAGCAAGCGCAATCCATGGCTGTTCATAGTTTAATCATAGTTTGTTCATGGAATGTTAACTCATTCAAATGCCGTGAAATCAGAGGTTCCTTAAGTCCCAATTCAAATCATAAGCGGCGGCATTGCAAAACCAATGTTGCCGCTTTCGATTTGTCTATCAGCGAAGAAAGAGAGGATCGCTGCGTTGATGCAGAATTATAGTTTAATCATCTCTACTTTGTCAAAAAAAGTCTAGTTGAGCAGCAGGCGAACAATTCTCGTTGCCGCAAAATATGCAGAATTCTGTCGAACCACAGTAGTACGTTTACAGATACCGTTGATTTTGCACACAAACGCAAAATCAACGGTATTTTTTTATCTATTGAGAACTGGAAGATACCTTGCTGCCGTTCCCCTCCGCTTCTGAAGTTTGGCCTGGCAAAATTCAGAAGATAGGGAGTGCTAGCTGGTGGGATATGCCTATGTTAAAGAGACTCTTAACACCGTCGTAGCCAATTTTATATATACTGCTTACTATATACATATTTGTGCAAAGTGCCATTTCTCTTCGCGCTTTTTGCGGCAAACTGCTGAAATTGCACAGTCACTCCAAAAACTTTTTTTAACCGGAATTGAGGCTTCCGGTTTAACTGTTATACTCCCAGCCATGGAGCAAAGAGGGAGAGGTGAGCGCAGTTGACCATGTTTGAACGTCAAAGCGCAATCCTGAACCTCATTTACAGAGAACGTCATACAACAGAAACCAAACTGGCTGAGATGTTTGGCGTTAGTAATCGAACCATACGGAAAGACATAATCTCTCTTGCGTGCATCGTGCCAATCAAAACAGTTCGGGGACGGTATGGAGGAGGCATATGGCTTGAAGACTGGTTTGATCCCAACTCTAACTACTTATCCGCAACGCAGGAAAATCTGCTCAAGCGGATAAGTCAAACACTTGCAGGCCAGGACTTGCTGGTGTTGAACAGCATTCTGGTACAATTTGCTCCATCAATGAGATACCGGTAACTGGTATCTGTGAACCTTGAAAACCGAATATCCGAAGACTTGGATACGTTCCTGACGGGGCCTCTTGGCGAGAGAGGCAAGCGACAGCGGAGGGTGCGCCAAGACCATCTGTAGAGGCAAAAGAAAAGAAGGGGGGGATTTTCTCTCTGAAGGCTTCTATCAAAGGGCCAAAGAAAAGGTGCCGAGCGGTTCCCACCCGACCGAAAAACAGCCGATGGCAAGCTGTATTGCGATGATTCCGTCAGCGACAATGATACTCCCGTCCTTTCCGAATGGAGGGCGGCCGACAGAGATCCTGTCGGGGGTGAGAGCCCCGTGGAGCGGTGAAGCCAGCCGCCATCCAAGCCTTCGCCTTGGCGTCTGGGGAAGTAGTGTCGAATGCAGGCGTACAGAACGAGACTTATGCCGAGTCTCAATGTCAGAAGCACCAGGGATCGCTGCAGGAAGGGCTGGTAGTCAACGCACAGGACTGAGATTGACTAGCAAATTACAGACGCTCAGAAGCTGTGTGAAGCGACAGTTGCCCAGAAAAGGCGATCCCTGTTTTTGTGACATTGAGTATCTGCCAAGAATATGGGAGACAGTACAGGAAGAGGTGATCCACATCTACCTCATCGAACCGGGCAGTTATATGAAGCACCACTTCTGCCTGACATACGATGAGTGCCAAGGTCTCATCCAGGAGATTCGCAAAAAATCAGACCAGATGGAGAAATATATAGATGTAATGGTTGGCAGGTGCACTTGCTGCGGAGCTGAGGTCTGCGTGGATGAAAGCTACTATGTACTGGCATTAGGGGAGCTGATTCATGGAAGCTGCATAATGCGCCTTGCCCAATCCGCTCCCAATAGAGTAAGTTTTCCGGGTTCTATGCAGAAGCTGATGGATCCTTCGCTGTGACAACTATTTGGAGGCCGCTATGAACGCAAATATCAACTACATCGGCATCCTGAACATGCTCCGTTATCTGGTGGAAAAGGGAGCGCTCACGAAAGCCGAAAGCGAAAAGATCTCTGAGCATATTGCCATAAAAACAGGGGCAAATATCGTTGTTCTTTCTGAGTGAAAAGCATAGCTATTCCATGTAATTTGTGGTATTGTATGTTATCAGGAAAGGGGGGAGAATCCATGTCAAACAGGCAGAAAACAACAGGGAATCTGGCAATATCAGAACAACAGCAGCGTGTTATTGTGATTGAGGCCACAGAGAAGCCGCAGAACCTCAAGCTGCGTGTAGCGGCCTACACCCGAGTCAGTTCCGATTCCGCTGACCAGCTCAATTCCTTTGCCGCACAGAACCGTTACTACATCGCGCTGATCTCCGGCAAGGAAAACTGGACCATGGTCGATATCTATGCGGATCGCGGCATCACCGGCACATCTGCGGAAAAGCGCGGGGACTTCCAGCGGCTCATGGCGGACTGCCGCAGAGGACTGATCGACAAAATCCTCTGCAAATCCATCTCCCGTTTCGCCCGCAATACCAAGGAGTGTCTGGAGGCAATCCGGGAACTGAAGGTGCTGGGCATCGGGATCGAGTTTGAGGAGCAGCATATTGATACTTCAAAGCTGTCGGGGGAGATGTTGACCGCCATCTTCGCTTCCATGGCGCAGACAGAGAGCAAGTCCATATCTGATAACATGCGCTGGAGCTATCAGCGGCGAATGGAAAGAGGAGAATTTAATACCTGCAAGCACCCGTTCGGCTATAGATTAGTCAGTGGAAAACTGGAGATATTTGAGCCGGAAGCAGAAATCGTCCGCGAGATATTCAGGCAGTTCCTATGTGGACAGAGCTGTGACGAGATTGCCGAATATGTTACCACACTGGGGATCCCTACACGGGATGGCAAATCAAGATGGCGGCGCAGTGCAATCAGCTATATCCTGCGGAACGAAAGATACGTTGGTAACGCTCTCCTTCAAAAACGATACAGTACAGATACGCTGCCCTACGAGAAAAAGTGGAATCACGGAGAACGGCCTCAGTATTGGGCGGAGGGGATCAATCAGGCGATTATTACACAGGAAATATTCAACGCCGCGAATATTTTGATCCAGCAACGCAAAACGTACGCTCCGATAACCAACTGTAGCAGCGAAGCATTATCCCGGAAATTGCGCTGTGGATGCTGCGGGTCATTGTTCCGTAGAAAAATTTGCAGAGAGAAAAACTATTGGGCATGTCTTACTCACGATGCAAATCGCACTTCCTGCCCTATAACGCAAGTAGCGGAATCTGAACTCCATACTGCCTTCCTTCGTCTGTACTACAAACTCAAGCGCCAGGGATCCGGCATCCTTGCTCAGATGCTCACCACCTTACAGACAGTTCGCGATCAGCGGATGCTCTGGAGCGAGGATGTTATCGAATTGAACAAGCGAATATCGAACATTACCAGTCAGAATCAGCTTCTGGCCATGCTCAAGCAGCAGGGCGGCGTTGATCCTGACATTTTTATATCCCGAAGCAATGAGCTGGCCGAGCAGCTCCGCGCCGTAAAACTGGAGAAGGAACGTCTTCTGGACGCCTGTCGGGATGATGCCATCACGCAGACGCAGGCATTGATCGAAACTATTGAAGCCGGGCCGGATCTTCTGGAACAATTCGATGGGGAACTGTTCGGGGAGCTCGTTGACAAGATCATTGTAGAGAGCAACGAGCGGCTGCGGTTCCGGCTGAAAAACGGGCTGGAACTGGCAGAATCCATTGAAAGGACGGTGCGGTAATATGGCCGGTAATCGAAAGCTGCCTTTCGGCTACCGAATGGAACTGGGAAAGATCGTGGTGCATCCAAAAGAAGCAGAAATGGTAACATACATCTTCCAACAGTACATCCTGGGTGCATCTTACAAGGAACTGGTAGAGCATCTGCGGGAACAGGATGTACCATATGATGCGGGCAAACTCTGGAACAAGAACATGGTCGCCCGGATACTGGAGAACCGGAAATACACTGGTCAACCAGGCTGGACACTCATCGTTGACACGGATACATTTGAACACGCCAATGAAAAACGCTCCAGTAAGGTTTCTCCATCACAGCAGACGGATGCTCAGAAAGTCCTTCGCCGCCTGAGCGGAGGGGGTAGTATAGAGGTGGAACAGGCAGTGCTGCACCTGCTCAATCTGCTGATCGCGGAGCCTCAGCAAATCATTGCCCCGCAACCGATGCCTCCCGGCCTTAACCGGGTTTCGGAACTGCGGTCGGCTTTGGATCATGAGCTGGAGCAACAGCCGATCAACGAGGATGCTGCAAAGCATTTGGCGATGGAACTGGCCTCCGCACAGTATGAGGAGATCGGCAGCCAGGAATACGAGACTGAGCGGCTGCGGCGGTTGTTTCAGCGGCAGTCCCCTATGCAGAACCTTGATGCAGAGCTTCTTCGAAATGCTGTCAACAGGATCTATGTACACGGCAAAAAGGTCAAGATCCGCCTTAAAAATGGACAAACAGTGGAAGGGAGAGCGTAAACATGAGCAGTGCGAATCTGGCGCCCAATGTTATCATGATCCCCGCAAACCCGGAGTTCGCCAGGGCCAACGCCGTCAGGCGGCAGCTCCGCGTCGCGGCCTACTGCCGGGTCAGCACGGACAGCGAGGAACAGCTCACCAGTTACGAGGCCCAGCGGACGTACTATACGGATAAAATTATGTCAAATCCAGAATGGACTATGGCCGGCCTGTTCGCTGACGAGGGCATAACCGGCACGTCTGCTCAGAAGCGTCCTGAGTTCCTGCGGATGATCCGCCAGTGCAGGCAGAAAAAGATCGACCTCGTCCTCACCAAATCCATATCCCGCTTCGCCCGGAACACAGTGGACTCCCTCAAATATATCCGTGTCCTGAAGGAACTGGGAATCGCCGTCATCTTCGAAGAGCAGAACATCAACACGCTGGAGTCGGACAACGAAATGCTCCTCACCATCCACAGCGCCTTCTCCCAGGCGGAAAGCGAGACCATGAGTTCCCGCGTCAAGTGGGGTAAGCGGGAGGCTATGCGGGAGGGCAGGGCCATCATCCAGTACAACCGGCTGTACGGCTACCGGCGTGGAGAGAACAATAAACCGGAGATCATCCCGGAACAGGCTGAAGTGGTCCAGCGGATCTATAAGCAGTATCTGACCGGCGCCAGCCTGCGGATGATTCAGGAGGCGTTGGAGTCCGAGCAGATCCCAAATGTGGAAGGGAAGCCGGAATGGACTCTGAACGTGATCCGGGGCATCCTTACAAATGAAAAATATTACGGAGACGTCCTGATGCAGAAGACCTACGTCAATGACTGCATCAGCCGCAAGACCATCCGCAACAACGGACAGCTTCCCAAGTACCTGCTTCCGGACCATCACGAGGGGATCGTGGACCGCCAGACCTTCGACGCGGTACAGACGGAGATGGCCCGCCGCAACGCCGGCCGGAGCCCTTCCCGGAAGAACGCGCCGACAGGCCGGACCTCCTACGCCAGCAAGTACGCCCTCTCTGAGCGGCTTGTGTGCGGCGAATGCGGGACCTTGTACCGCCGGTGTGTCTGGGCGAAGCGGGGCAAAAAACGCACTGTGTGGCGCTGTGTGAGCCGGTTGGACTACGGGACGAAATACTGCCATAACTCCCCCACACTGGACGAGGAACCGCTCCAGAAGGCCATCCTGGCTGCGATCAATACAGTCATGGGAAAGCGGGAGGACATGGCCTGCCAGATATCCGAGGCCATGGAGCTGGAACTGGCCCCTGTACCGGGGCAGACGATCAGCCTGGCGGATGTTCAGAGGCGGCTGGATGAACTGGAAGATCGGTTCAACAATCTGCTGGAGCTGGCTGCGGAACAGATGGACGGTCAGGATCATATGGCGGAGTTCCAGTCCATCACCAGCGAGATCGCCGGGCTGAAGGAGCAACGGATACGGTTGGAAGCACAGCGAAGGAGCAGCGCCGCAGCCGCTAAACGAATGGATACGGCGTCATCTCTTCTGATGGAGGCTTCGCCAGAGCTGACAGCGTGGAACGAATCGACCATCCGCCAGCTGGTAGATACGGTCAAAGTGGTCTCGGCAGAGGAGATCGTGGTTTATCTGCAAGGCGGGATAGAGGTCACGCAGGAGATCACAGGCTGAGGTGAGCAAAAAATCAGAGCAAGGGAAAGTGCTCCGGTTCGGAGCGTTTTCCTTTGTTCTGAAAATAAGTGCAGAATATGGAGAGGGGGTGGAATCCCATGAATATCAGGAAAAATATAGATTACAGCGCCATGTTTTCGGCGCTGGATATACTTATGGCAGCAGATATGCCGCAAATGGAATTGTACAATGAGATAGGCCGTCTGGTCAGTGGCCGTCAGGAAAAGGGCGCGGCTGTTGCAGCAGCGGAGTATCTGCAAGGCGCATATCCTGATACCGCTGGATTCTCACCCCGCAGTCTGCGCCGGATGCGTGAGTTTTTCCGCGCCTACGAAAGTGCGCCTGAGCTTTTAGCCGATGTAATGAATTTGAGCTGGACACAGAACGTAGTTATCTTTGAATCCAGGCTGACGCTTTCGGAGCGGGCATGGTATATCCGTGCAGCCCTACGGTTTGGCTGGTCCAAGAGTGTGCTGGCACAGCAGATCACCGATGCTGTGCATATGTATCTCGACTTGGCGGAGGAAGTGTGCTATACTGAGGAAAATGATCCTGTTGGGGAGGTTCCAGACTATGCGGAAACCTCAAGTTCACAATGCGATGGAGCTGGAAGTGCTAACGCAGCAGATGGGCTTCCTGCCATTCTTTTCCTGTTCGATCCCCAACTTTTCTATCGAAGAATTCACGCCGGCCCGATACTGGTTTGTGGACGGCGTGGACGGTCCGTGGGAATGGAGGATGGAGCTGGCCCGCCGGGGCGTGGTGGCGTACGGCAAGCTGTTCGCCAAAAAGGCCGGGCTGGTCAGCCGGGAGTGGTATCCCGACTTGGCGAACTACCGGCGCGATGGCTACGACTTCGATGCGCGATACGAGGAGGGCCTCGCCAGCTACCGGGAGAAATGTGTGATGGACGTCCTGCTTCGGGAGGGGCCGACGCTGTCCAAGGATCTGAAACGGCTGGCCGGATTCGGCGGCGATGGGCTGAAGGGCTTCGATACGGTGGTCACCAACCTGCAAATGCAGACCTACGTCACTGTTCACAGCTTCGAGTACGCCCACGATAAGCACGGAAAGCCTTACGGCTGGGGGATCGCCAAGTATGCTATAACAGAGGATGTTCTGGGTGCGGATGTGACCAGTAGAGCCTACAACCGTACCCCAGAGGAATCTAAGGCGAGAATCATCCGGCATTTGGGAACGCTGTGTCCGAAGGCGTTCGATGACGATTTGGGCAGACTGATCCGGTAGAGCGTAGAAGGGGGAATAGATATGGAGAATCAATGCACACAGATCAGCAGCGATGTCAAGCTGGGCAGATTTCTCAGTCTGGTTCTGAGGCACAACCCCGATGCTGCCGGAATCTCCTTAGATGAGTACGGTTGGGCAGATGTGCAGGAGTTTCTATAAACGGGGTGCGCCACAGCGGACGGCAGATAAATATGGAAACGCTGGAGCGTATCGTCCGGGAAAACCATAAACAGCGCTACTCCTTCAATGCGGATCACACAAGGATCCGGGCTAATCAAGGGCATTCTCTCCAGGTAGATGTAGAGTTGACTGCGGTGCAACCTCCCCGGTATCTGTACCACGGAACGGCATCGAGGTTCCTCCCGGCTATCCAGCGGGAGGGGATCAAAAAGATGAGCCGGCAATATGTCCACCTCTCCGGCGATGTTCAGACCGCAGTGGAAGTAGGCCGCCGGCATGGTTCGCCTGTGGTCATCACGATCAATGCGGAGGCTATGGCGCATGACGGGGTTACTTTCTATCTGTCGGAAAATGGTGTGTGGCTATGTGAATATGTAGCGCCTGAGTATTTTTTCATGGAGGGGTAGGAACGTCACATCAACTTGTTTATGAAGCAAAAGCGAGGAGAAAGGAACATGGATTTTTTCAAAAAGCGCAGTCCTTCTTTTTGGATAATTGTAACATTGATTTCTGTGGCAATATTTCTGTTCGCTATGGGTTTCCGTATTACATACTCTCCTACACTGGAAAACAGTTGGTCAGCAATTGATGCTGTTGGTGGTTGGGTTTCTGCGCTTGGTGCCATAATGGCAGTTGTAGTGGCACTTGTTGTTGCGAACAGGCAAAATGAGATAGCCAGAAACCAGAATGAAATTGCTATGCAACAGGCCGAAATTGCAGAGCAACAGAACAGAATTGCCCTCTTTGAAAAACGCTTTGAGTTTTATAATATGATTCAAACTTGCATTACGATTGGGCATCTTTTACCAAGTGCCAAAGATGCCGAAGCAGCGATTTCACTTGTTGCAGGTTCTTTTAATAAGGGGAATTATCTTTCGCATGTTGAGAACGATAAAAATGTCGATTATATTAAGGCGCTCGCAATAGATGCCTACGACAAGGTATACGAAATAATGGGAAAAGCGGAATTTATTTTTGAATTTGAAAGCGAAATTCGACAAAGTCAAGAAGAGGTGCGATGAAAAGTGCGCAGTCGGCGG
>OFFK01001837.1_pt1 | contig 13951 bp, 11 predicted proteins | sample 1521361 | NCBI WGS metagenome assembly OFFK01 (sample SAMEA3504096, study PRJEB24116) | mouse gut metagenome | biome: mouse gut; feature: mouse-associated habitat; material: faeces | place: Denmark | collected 2011
ACCCAGATCATCGCGGCGGTGGCCAGCAACCAGTACGGCGGGCAGTCCGTGAACATCAAGCACCTGGGGAAATACCTGCACAAGAGCCGGATGAAGTTCCGCGCCCAGCTGGACGAGGAATTCGGCAGCGCCCTGGAGGAGACGGCAAAGGAGAAAATCGTGGAGCTGCGCCTGCAGGATGAGCTGCGCTCCGGCGTGCAGACCATCCAGTACCAGATCAATACCCTGATGACTACAAATGGACAGTCTCCTTTCGTGACCCTGTTCCTGCACATCGACGAGGAAGAAGAGTATGTGGAAGAGACCGTCCGAATCATCGAAGAGATCCTCAACCAGCGCCTGCAGGGCACGAAGAACGAGAAAGGGGTCTATGTGACGCCCGCGTTCCCGAAGCTGGTGTACGTGCTGGACGAGAACAACTGCCTGAAGGGCGGGAAGTACGATTATATCACCCGCCTGGCTGCCAGATGCTCGGCGAAGCGGATGTATCCTGACTATATTTCGGCCAAGAAGATGCGGGAGAATTATGAGGGCAATGTGTTCTCCTGCATGGGCTGCCGCTCCTTCCTGTCCCCCTGGAAGGACGAGAAGGGGAACTATAAATGGGAGGGGCGCTTCAACCAGGGGGTGGTCAGCCTGAACCTGCCGCAGATAGGCATCGTCTCCGAGGGCAATGAGGAGATCTTCTGGAAGCGGCTGGACGAGCGGCTGGGTCTGTGCTACGAGGCGCTGATGTGCAGGCACAAGGCTCTGCTGGGCACGGTGTCCGACGTAAGCCCGATCCACTGGCAGTACGGAGCCATCGCCCGCCTCAGGAAGGGCGAGAAGATTGACAAGCTCCTGTACGGCGGCTATTCCACCATGTCCCTGGGTTACATCGGCCTCTATGAGCTGACCTGGCTCATGAAGGGCTGTAGCCATACAGACCCCAAAGGCAAGGAGTTTGCCCTGCGGGTCATGGACCATCTGAAGGACGCCGCCGCCAGGTGGAAGGCGGAGACAGGCATCGGCTTCAGCCTATACGGCACGCCCGCCGAGACTCTGTGCTACCGTTTTGCCAGAATCGACAAGGAGAAGTACGGAGACATCCCCAACGTGACGGACAAGGGTTATTACACGAACTCTTATCATGTAGATGTGCGGGAAGATATAGATGCTTTTACGAAATTCCGTTTTGAGAGCGAGTTCCAGAACAAGTCTCTGGGTGGGGCGATCTCCTATGTGGAGGTGCCTAATCTCCAGAACAACCTGGAGGCCGTGGAGGAAGTGATTCGTTTCATCTATGACAATATCCAGTATGGCGAGTTCAATACGAAGTCGGATTACTGTCATGTGTGCGGGTTCGATGGGGAGATTGTGGTCAATGACGACAATGAGTGGGAATGCCCCCAGTGCCACAACAAAGACCACTCCAGAATGAACGTCACCAGACGGACCTGCGGCTATCTGGGGGAGAATTTCTGGAATATCGGCAAGACGAAGGAAATCAAGTCCAGGGTGATGCACCTATGAATTACGCAACAATCAAGAAGACAGATGTGGCCAACGGCCCCGGAATCCGGGTGTCCCTGTTCGTCAGCGGCTGCAGGCACCGCTGTAGGGGATGCTTCAACAGCGAGGCCTGGGACTTCCGGTATGGCCGGGAATACACCAAAGAGACGGAAGAAGAGATTCTGGAGGCCCTTGCGCCGGAGCATATCCGGGGCTTAAGCCTGCTGGGCGGGGAGCCCATGGAGCCGGAGAACAGAGACACAGTCCTTTCCCTGGTAGAAAAGGTGCGTCAGCGCTATCCCGGAAAGGACATCTGGTGCTACACGGGTTACGACTATGAGAAGGATCTGCTTCAGTGGATAGAGCAGGAACTGTCCGGAAATGATGACGGAGAGACAGTACGAACCGGAATCCATGGATTGGAAAATGCAGCCCGGCCCGAGAGTGCTGTTCGGAACAATGAGGTACAGCAGTCTCTGGACGTGGACGGCAAAACGAAAGATAAACACATGTTCGAAAAAGGAGATTTAGAAGACACGCCCCCAGGTCAGGTGGCTCGGCTGCTGTCCCTGATAGACGTGCTGGTGGACGGCGAGTTCCGGGAGGAGGAAAAGAATCTCCGCCTTGCTTTCCGGGGTTCGGAGAACCAACGGCTGATTGACGTGAAGGAGTCCCGGCGGCAGGGCAGAGTGGTGTGCCTGGAAAAGCGCAGAGGGGAGTCCGCAGATGCGGCTCTATGACGATAGATTGATATTTCGTGATTCCATGAACGAAATTACAGAAAAGATGCACACAAACCGCGTGTCCCTGTAGTTTGTGTGCATTTCGCATGCCAGATACAGCATACAGTGCTGCGGTTTTCGTCCAGGGCGGAGCGCTGTATGCTGTATCTGGTTTTCATCCAAGGCGGAGCAGCCGGACGCATGGGTCACGGCGAGAGGTACTTGTCAAGGAGTCGGTCAAGCTGGATGAAAAATTCGTCGGCGCTCACCAGTTTCATCTTATCATAATAGAAAATGGCGTCATAGGCCGAAATCATAAGCGTGCGCCATTCCGTGGTGATGAGGCCGTCTTTGCCTGCCTCGTTCTCCGGGTGGTATTCCACAAGGGTATTCTCAGGGACGTCCAAATCTATGTCTCTGGCGCTGTCCGGGCAGAGGGTGCCCCATTCCGTGGTGACGATGTAGTCTCCGTCTGAGGTGACTTCAATCTGGGGATGATGCGGATAGAGGGTAGTGTACCTGCCGTCTCTGGTGAGGTCGCCGCCTGCGTACTCCTCCCATATGGCCTTCTCGCTGTCCAGGTCGCAGACAGGGATGACATAGCTGCGGCCGACCTTCAGGGAAAAATAGGAATCCATCAGATAGGTGTCGTCCTCTATCAGCACGGAAGCGCCGGACAGGGATTCGTCCCCGTGCCATACACGGTCTACCGTCAATTCATATACAACGGATGAAGACTGGTTGTGGTACAGCTCCCTGGGGCCGAATTTGTCATTATAGGTATCGTAGGTGTAGCGCTTGAGATACATATCCGTGATTCGCCCTTCTAAGATGGCGCTGGATTCTGACAGCATATCTTCGCTGAATGGAAGGACATCGGCGGTGGACTGGCTGCCGGCGGAAAATTGCGTCAGGATGTCCGGGCTGATCTGGCCCTGGGGAAGGTCCAGGGAGCTGTAGCTGACAGGCAGAAGGCCGCCGTCTGCGGAAACGCTTTCCTGGCCTGGGGGCAGCTGCTGGGCACCGTTGCTGTTCCCAGAGTTTGCCGGGGCGTTGCCGTCAGCACCGGCTCCAGGGGCTGCCGTGCCGTTGCCGTCCGAAGAGACTGCTGTGCCGTCGCCACCCGCGTTTTCCGAAGAGATTGCCGTGCCGTCGCCCACGTTTTCCGAAGAGACTGCCGGATTGCCGCTGCCGTCCGCCGCGCTGCCCGTGGCCGGGAGCCCTTTTGAGTCATCGGCATTTGAAGCGCCGCTGTCAGACAGGGCGTAATAAGTCTCGGAACCGGACGGTGACATCCCGGCGCTGTCCGGTGACAGGGAGCCTTCCCCATATATCCAGAGCCCCAGCAGCGTCGCCAGGCAGAGCCCGCCTGTGCCTGCCGCTGTCCGGATGACGATGCGGCGTGTATGTTTCCTCTTTTTTTCGTAAGCGTCCCTGCGCTCCAATACGGCTTCCGCCACTTCTCTATAATTCCTCATATACAAAGCCCTCCTTTTCAAGTTCTGATTTCAGTGATTGCTTCGCCCGATACACAAGGTTCTCAATCTGCCGCCTGCTCTTGCGCATGATGGCCGCTGTCTCCGCATTGCCGAAGCCCTCCAGATAGACCAGGTACAGGACCTGCCGGTATTCGGGCCTGAGCCTGCCCAGGGCCTGGTGCAGGAGAATCCTACGCTCTGTGCGAAGATAGGACCTCTCCAGGCTTTCCTCCTCTCCGGCCAGCCTCTCCAGCTCTTCCCCGGACATGAGGGACAGCCTTGCGCTGTGCCTGAGATGGTCCAGGGCCACATTGCGGCCGATGGCATAGAGCCATGTCTTGAAGGCGCTCCGGCCCCTGAACACAGGCTTCCTGGTGGCCAGCTTCACGAAAGTCTCCTCCATCAGCTCCTCCGCGGTGCCGATGTTCTCCGTGAAGCTGTTCAGGTACAGAATCAGCCCGTCCTTGTAATCTCTGACGATCTCGACGATGCCTTCATCATCACCATCAAGGAAACGGCGGTAGCTACTTGCACCGTTGTCCATTGATTTCTCCCCCTTTCTGTCTGTTAGACGGATGAAAAGCGGAATTCTCTCAGGGAAAATAAAAATAATCTGTCCCAATGTACTATTTTATACGATTTCAGGGCGGCACGCCACCATAAAAGCCTGGAGCCGGAAAAATGAGCCGGGAAACGGCAGAATACTTGTATTTGCGATTTGGAGATATCCATAGTATAATGAAATCATGTTTTTTATGTAGGCTTTATTGTTCAAAAAGCATTGAATCCTCCTACGAAATGGCCTTGGAGCATGGCGGATTGCAATGAATATTGGCAGATGGATTGTGGAGGTGCAGTAGGGCGAAAAACGTGCGAAATATGGAAAACAGGCCATGAAGAAGCTTTCAGAATCTTTGGCAGCACGATTTGGCAGAGGTTTTTCTGTAGACAATCTTGAAAATATGCGCAAATTCTACATTACGTTTAAAAGTCGAATTTCCGAGACGCTGTTTCGGAAATTCACTGTAGAGAAATCCGGGACAGTGTCTCGGATTTTGGAAGAAGAATTACTGTTTCAGCTCTCTTTTTCGCATTATTTGATTCTTTGTCGAATTCAGGATGATAATGAGAGGCATTTTTACGAAATAGAAGCAGTAAAAGCTAAATGGAGTGTAAAAGTGCTGGGGCGGCAGTATGGAAGTTCTTTGTATGAACGGTTGCAGGAAGTGGAGCTTCGGAAATACAGAGGAAGATATGACTGATGCTTCATTCCGTACACAGGCGATGAGTGTGTGGATGGGCCTCCCATTCGGAGGGATTGCCCTGTCGGTTCCTATAATTAGTTTGCACAAACCCCTGTTGCGTGCTATAATGTTGATACAGATGAATAAGGTGTTGGCATCCGGTTCTGTGTGCGCTTTATACGCACGGAATCGTGGCGCCATGTCTTTATCTATGGCAGAAGACGGCCGGATGATTTATACTGCTTAACGATTTCACTTGCCATGAAACCAGACTGCATAACGCTGACTGGTTCAATCGCATGATTGCATTAGGCAGTATTCAGCGTTATGCAGTATAATCCTGTCCTTGACCACGATGATTATCTTAAAAGAATCGCGGCCCAGTATCTTGCAGATAATCACCGGATCCAAAGTTCGTACTGTCCGCTTTCCCTTGTCACCGGGACTCCCCCATAAAGAACAGCGCAATCGTGCCAGGGCCCGAGTGGGCTCCGATGGTAGGGCCGATGTGGCTGATCAGGAAATTCTGAAATCCGAACCGCTCCTTTATCAAATCCCGCACATATTCTGCGTCCTCCAGGGCGTCCCCGTGGCTGATGAACACATAGTCCTCCCGGTTCTCCTCCTTCCAGGAGCCCATCTTCTCCTCCATGTAGTCCACCAGGGCGCTGAGGGATTTTTTCCGCCCCCTCACCTTTCCGATCAGAATCAGATGCCCCTCGTGATCCACATGAAGCTTCGGCTTGATGGAAATCATGGAACCCAGCACTGCCGCTGTTTTGCTGACCCGCCCGCCCCGGTACAGATGAAATAAATCATCTACCGTAAATACATGGGTGAAATTCAGCACATGCTCCTCCAGCCACCGGGCCGTCTCCTCCATGGTCTTTCCCCCGTCCCGCATCCTTACGGCCTTGTGGACGAAGAGCCCCTCTCCCATGGACGCGCCCAGGCTGTCCACCACAGTGATCTTCACATCCGGATACTCCTCCATGAGCTCCCGGGCCGCCATGCGGAGATTGGAACAGGTTCCGCTCAGGCCGGAAGAGAATGCCAGATAAAGGATTTCCGCGGAGCCTTCCTTCCCGGCAGATTCCTCCGTGATATATTCCTTCAGCTGTTCCTTCGCCTCGGCTGGATTGATCTGGGAGGTGGTGGGCATCTTGCCCTCCTTCCGCATCATGGCATAGAACTCTTTCCAGTCCAGCTCCCTGTCCCCGCCATATGTAACGCCGTCCAGGATATAGCTGATGGGGAGACATCCTACATTGTGCTCTTTCAGATATTCCGCAGGCAGATCCGCGGTGCTGTCAGTGATGATTTTAAACATATCATTTCCCCTCTCTTCCTATACCGGTTTCTGATGGTGCTCCCGGCAAAAAGCCTCCTACGGAATGCTTCCGCACAGACTCCTCCTCCGCAAGGCTTGCTTGCAATTTACCACAAATCAAAACATATGTCAAATGCAATTTCCCGTTCAACCCCTTACCATTTGGCCGTTTATTGCGGCAGCAATATCTCCGTGGTGAAGGCCCCGTCCTCACTGCTGCGGCGCAGATATCCCTGGTAGCGCTCCACGATGGTATCAATCCGCACCAGCCCGTATCCATGCCCCTCTCCCTTGGTGGATTGGAACCTTCCCCCATACTTTTTCTGCTTTTTCTGGGCGGTGGTGTTGGTGAAGGACATGTACAGCTGGGTATTCTTTATGTCCATATAGACCCGGATCATGCGCTCTTCCTTCGGCAGCTGCATACAGGCCTCGATGGCATTGTCGAACAGATTGCCCACAATGATACACATGTCCACCTCTGAGATATTCAGGGACACCGGGACATGGGCATCCGCGTCCACCTTGATGTCCCTGGATCTGGCCAGCGAAATCTTGCTGTTCAGGATCACGTCCGCCATCTTGTTGCCGGTCTTCAGCACCGTGTCCATGGATTCCAGGTCGATGCTCAGTTCCTTCAGATAGGCCTTCAGGGATTCCAGGTCGCCCATCTGCGCATAGCCGCTGAGCACCTGGATATGGTTGCGGTAGTCATGCCGCCAGCCCCTGGCCTGGCGGTACATGTTCTCTACCTCCGCATAGTGGGTAGCCAGAAGGTCGCTTTGATAGGCGGCGATTCTTTTGTCGATTAATTTTTCTAAAAAACGCATATTCTCATCCTATGTTCCCCTTCATCAGAAATGGCAGCGTCAGCCAACGGGCTAAAAGCCGGTTCATCCTCAGAAATACCGTATCAGCGCCTGGTTCACGTCTTCGTACGATTTTCTGGACAGGGGCAGCTCTCTCCCGTCCTTCAGCGTCACAGAGGTCTTTGTCACTTTTTTCACAAACCGGAGGTTGACGATGACGGAGCGATGGATTCGGCAGAAACTGTCGTCCAGTTCCCGCTCCAATTCATTCAGGGGGCTCTTCACGCTGTATTCCTGGCCGTCCTCGGAGTGGACAGTGACATAATTCTTCATGACTTCCAGATATTGAATCTCATGCAGCAGCAGCCGAACCCTGCTCCCTGCCGCCGACAGCACCAGAGCATTCTCCCGGGTCTCCAGCCGGGCCATGGCCCTGTCCAGCACGGCCCCCAGCTTCTCCCCTGTCACCGGCTTGATCAGGTAATGGAGCGCCTCCACGTCGTAGCCCTGGTCTATATATTCCATATATCCGGTGATGAACACAATCTGAAGCCTGGCCCCCATGGCCCTCAGCTTCTTCGCCAGTTCCACCCCGCTCATGGCCCCCATCTCGATGTCCAGGAAAAGAATGTCTACAGAATCGTCTTCCTCATAGGCGAAGAGGAACGCTTCCGCGGAAGGATAGCATTCTGTCCCCAGGGGGATGCCCGCCTTCTGATTCCATTCCTTTATCAGCGCTGTCACGTAATCCGCGTCTGCCGGATTGTCGTCGCACACGGCAAATCTATACATGATTCCTTCCTCCCTGACAAATCCTTCCGGTACGCCACCGTAAGGCACTTTACGGCATATGGCAGTCGGTCTGCATGCATTATCGTTTCCGTCGATATGATGCTTTCCTTAAAGAGTATAGCACAGTTCCCACCGCAGTTGAAGCAAAATTTCTTTCCTGTCATAGTTCCGCCATAGTTCCGCCATAGCCCTGGCATCCATCAGCGCAAGACAGGGCTGGCGGCAAGGCTCCGGCCCATGCCCGACACCCCTGACAGCACGCCGCACAAGACATGTTCATGGGCAGCGCCGCACCTACCCGTCCAGAGCCATGCCCCAACATAATCTGCCATTTTGTCCCCCAGAATCGAACTCCCGTTCTGACCACTGCCGTCAGCACAACCTGTTATTCGTCCCCAAAACCGGACATTTCGTCCCCAAATGCCCCATTTCCCACAGAATATGATAGAATACTCTCAAACGCGTTGGAAATATTATCTCTCAGAAAGGCACGGAACTTACTATGGCAAAGAAAGAACAGAAAGAACCCACAAAACAAAAAAGCAAGTACAACATGTGGCAGAACTGCTGCTTCATGGTCAGGCTGGCCGTGAAAACAAAAGAAAAAAAGGTACCCATCCTGTGCACCCTGACAGCTCTTTTAGCCGTGGCAATCAATCTGACCGAAATCACCATCACGCCCGCCATCATCGGAGCCGTGGAAATCCATGCACCGTTACCTCGGCTGTTTGCCGTGATAGCAGGCTTCGTCCTCCTGCGCATGCTGCTGATTGCGGCCTCCTCCTATGTGGACACCAATGTCCTGTACGGCAAAATCACAGTCCGCGGCGAACTGATATCACAGGTGAACACCAAGCGAACCACCACCTCGTATCCCAACACCTATGAGGAACAATTCCAGAAAATGGAAGCAAAGGCAAGCGACAGCTTAAACTGCAACAGCGCAGCGGGAGAAGCCATCTGGGGAACCATGGCCAGCCTTCTCCAGAACTCGCTGGGATTCCTCATCTATCTGGTAATGCTGTCCTACGTCAACCCGCTGCTGATAGTGATCATCACAGCCACCGCTCTGGCCGGTTACTTCCTGAACAAGTCGCTGAGCGGATACAGCTACCGCCACCGGGAAGAAGAGGAAGCATGTATCCATCCGATCAACTGCTTCGCCTCCTATGCCACAGACGGCAACATGGCCAAGGACATCCGTCTCTTCGGCATGCGCCCCTGGCTGGAAGAAATGTATACAAAAGCCTGGACAGCTTACCGGCTCTTCCATAAGCGCGTACAGACTGTCTATCTCATAGGCGGCGTGGCAGACCTGATCCTTTCTTTTCTGCGCAATGGCTTCGCCTACGCCTATCTGATCCGGATGGTCTTAAACGACGACCTGAGCATCGCCATGTTCCTGTTGTACTTCGCCGCAGTGGGCAATTTCAGCGGCTGGATCGACGGCATCCTAAACCACTTAGTCACGCTGCATACCCAAAGCCTGGATCTGTCCAATGTCCGGGAATATCTGGAATATCCGGAGCCTTTCCGCTTCGAGGAGGGCGAGCCCCTGGTGCCTGACTGCGGGCAGGCTTATGAGATACGCCTGGAGGACGTGTGCTTCCGATATCAGGGTGCGGAAAGCGACACCCTCTCCCATGTGAACCTGACCCTGCATCCCGGCGAGAAGCTTGCCGTAGTGGGCCCCAACGGTGCCGGGAAGACCACATTGATCAAGCTGCTCTGCGGCTTCCTGGATCCCACTTCCGGAAAAGTCCTCCTGAACGGAAAGGATATCCGGGAATACAACCGCAGAGACTATTACAAAATGTTCTCCGCCGTGTTCCAGGATTTCAATCTGCTGCCCGCCACAGTGGCCGCCAACGTGGCACAGACGGAAAGCGATATCGATCTGCCCAGGGTCAGGGACTGCATAGCCATGGCCGGTCTCACCGAAAAAATCGAATCCCTGCCTGAGCAGTATGAGTCTCTTCTGAACCGAAGCGTATACGAGGACGCCACCATGCTGTCCGGCGGCGAGACCCAGCGGCTGATGTTGGCCAGGGCGCTTTATAAGAACGCTCCTTTCGTGGTGCTGGATGAGCCCACGGCTGCTCTGGATCCAATCGCGGAAGCTGACCTGTACGGAAAGTACAATGAAATGACCCATGGCCGCTCCTCCGTGTATATCTCCCACCGCCTGGCTTCCACCCGGTTCTGCGACCGGATCCTGCTCATCCAGAACGGGCGGATCGAAGAAGAGGGAACCCATGAAGAGCTGCTCTCCCGTGGCGGCAGCTACGCGGAGCTTTATGAAGTGCAGAGCAGATATTACCGAGAGGAGGAATCCGACCATGAATAAGAATAAGTCCAAACAGGAAAACCAGCAAAAGCTGCTGTCCTGGAAAGCCACCTGGCAGGTGCACCAGAAGCTCCTGGCCCTGATATGGCGGCAACGCCCTAAAATGCTGGTCTCATCTGTGCTGTCCACCATCTGGCGGGCTCTGACCCCCTATGTGGGAATCCTGTTGTCCGCCCTGATCATCCAGGAGCTGTGCGGAGACCGCGACCCCGAAAGATTATTCTTCCTGGTGTCGGCAGCCCTGCTCTCCGCGGCGGCCATTTCCCTGGTCAGCGCATTTCTGAACCGCTTTGAGTCCATAGAAAAGGCTGGCACGTTTTACTATATGCGCAAAATATTGTCAGACAAACTACTGGATATGGATTACTGTATCCTGGACGACCCGGAAACCATGCAGATTTTCTCCACGATTCAACAGAATCAGAATGGCGGCGGCTGGGGCATGTTTCGGGCTTTTGGCCTGATACAGGAATGGCTTTCGGCACTGTTCACTCTGTTGGGAGGCATTTCCCTGACCGTGACCCTGTTTACCTGTCAGGTGCCGGAGACGTCCGGAGGGCTGACCTTTCTGAACAGCCCCCTGTTCCTTGCACTTATCATCGGGGGTCTGCTGCTCACCATCTATATCGCTCCTCTGCTCTCCAACAAGGCAGACAGCTACTTTGCCATTTACTCCGGTTCCCACACACTGGCGAACCGCCTGTTCGGCTATTTCGGATTTATGGGGACAGAGAAGAAATACGGCACCGACATACGTCTCTACCGCCAGGATCTGCTGTGTATCAAGTACAACACCGACAAAGAGAGCACCTTTTTCTCCAAGGGGTTCTTCGCAAAGCTGGCAAGAGGCCCCATGGGCATCTATTCGGCCACATCCAGTGCAGTGTCCGTGCTGATGAGCGGTATGGTGTACCTGTTCGTGTGCCTGAAAGCCTGGGCAGGAGCTTTCGGCATAGGCCAGGTCACCCAGTACATCAGCTCCCTCACCAGGCTGACAGGAGGGCTTTCCTCCCTGATCAGCAGCACCGGACAGATCCGAATCAATGGCTCTTTCCTGAAGCAGATCTTCGACTTCCTGGAGAAGCCCGATGTCATGTACCAGGGCAGCCTCACCGTGGAAAAGCGCAGAGACAGGAAATACGAGGTGGAATTCCGGGATGTGTCCTTCCGGTATCCGGGCAGCGACCAATATGCCCTGCGCCATGTGAACATCAAGTTCAATGTGGGCGGACGGCTGGCCGTGGTGGGCCAGAACGGCAGCGGCAAGACCACTTTCATCAAGCTGCTGTGCAGGCTTTATGACCCCACAGAGGGCACCATTCTTCTAAACGGCATCGATATCCGCAAATATGACTACAGAGAGTACATCTCCATCTTCTCCGTGGTGTTCCAGGATTTCTGTCTGGTGGGTCTGCCCCTGGGCCAGAATGTGGCAGCCGCCACAGATTACGACAAAGTCCTGGCCAGATCCTGCCTGGAGAAAGCGGGCTTCGGCGAAAGGCTGGAGAGCCTCCCCCAGGGGCTGGACACCTATCTGGGCAAGCGGCTGAGCAAGGACGGCGTGGATATGTCCGGCGGCGAGGAACAGAAAATCGCGCTGGCCCGGGCCATTTACAAGGACGCGCCATTCATCGTGCTGGATGAGCCTACGGCGGCACTGGATCCGATAGCGGAAGCGGAGATCTACAGCAGCTTTAATGATATCGTGGAGGACAGAACGGCCATCTATATCAGCCACAGGCTCTCCTCCTGTAAGTTCTGTGACGATATCCTTGTCTTCGACAAGGGGGCTATCGTACAGCAGGGCAGCCATGAACTGCTGGTGACTGACGGGGATGGGAAATATCATGAGTTGTGGCAGGCTCAGGCGCAGTATTATAATGACCAGGCTGCTGCGGCTAAGATGTAAGAAATTTATTATCGCAATCTGGGCTAATCAACTGACCAAAGGGGCATCTCCTTACTCGTTTCGTGGGACAGCCCCTTTGTCATGCTTTTTCGCCTTACTCTCTTGCAACGACATCGTTCAAGTTTTACACCAAATTTACACCAACTGCTCTATCTGGAATCTTTTTTCAACGCTCCCGGCAGCCGTGTCCGGAACAGTTTATTCTTCAGCGTCTTCCAACTAAAAGGAATCAGGGGGTAGAGGTAGCTCCTGTGGGACACTGTCCGGTTGCAGCCGATAGCCAGCAAAGACAACAATATTCCTCCGATATATCCCCACAGATTGAACCACTGGGTCAGCAGCAAGGTAATAATGCGCAGAAACTTCAGGGCATACCCCAGCTCATAGTTGGCCTGGGTATAGTTGGCGATAGCCACAAAAGCCATGTACAGCATGACCTCTGGGCTGAACCACCCGCTGTTCACCGAGAACTCCCCCAGAACCAGAGCAGCCATGACGCTCAGAGGGGTACTGAGCATGTTCGGCGTATTGATGGCCGCCAGCTTCAGGCCGTCTATGGCCAGCTCCAGCACCAGGAACTGCCAGATTAGGGGAAGGTTCGGCTCCTCCTGCAATATGATGAAGGAAAATGTCTCTGGGATAAACTGGGGATTATTCATCATCAGCAGGAAGGTGGGAGTGACCAGGTAAGTCAACAGGGAAATCAGGAACCTGGTCATCCGCAGATAGGTGCCTGTCACTGGCGGGAAGTAGTAATCGTCCGCTTCCTCTATCACATCGAATATGGTGGTGGGCAGAATCATCGCCGAGGGGGAATTGTCCACCAGGATGACGATGTTGCCTTCCAGCACTTGAGCCGATGCCGCGTCCGGCCGTTCCGTATACTTGAACTTTGGGAATGGGTTATACCACTTCCTCTGGTACAGGCATTCCGCCAGAGATTCCTGGTTCATAGTCAGGGCGTCCGCCTGGATATGATTGATTTTCCGCCTGATATCGTCCAGGAAATCCTCATCTACCCGCCCCTTCATATAGCAGAGGGCGATATCTGTATGAGAGCTCTCCCCGGCGTTCAGCATCTCCATATGCAGGTCTGTGCTGCGGATTCTGCGCCGAATCATGGCTGTATTGGACACAAGGGTCTCCACGAAGCCGTCCTTGGAGCCCCGAAGGGTCTTGTCCTTCTCCGGCTCTCCCACGCTCCTGGCCGGGTATGTCCTGGAATCTATCAGCAGAGCCTTCTCATAGCCATCCACCAGAAGCACGAATATCCCGGAGAGCAGGGATGTAATCAGGGTATCCCATTTGTCCTCTATGTCCACTTCCACATAGGGCGTGAAACCTTTCGAAAGTCCGTGGATGTCCTTTGGCATCTCGTCAGGAGTCAAATCCATGAAGTACTGCAGCAGCTTCTGCACCAGATCATCCTTGCAGAAACCGTCCACCAGGTACATACAGGCTTCCTTTCCGCCCATCTGAATGACCCGGTAGATGATATCAAAATTCTTCTCCACATCCAGGACACGGTTCAGGTAGGCCATATCATCCTGCAGAGAGCCTGTGAGACTGCCGCTTCCTCCTTCACTTCCATTAATGAGCTTCTTTGCTTTCCTATCGGAATCCTTCTCTTCTATCATCTATAAACTCCTCTTCCTTCATGATTTGCGCATGTCTTACGCTTATCATAGCCAGAACCAGGATTTTTATTCGATTCCGATTTTTCCTGAAACACGTTAGGAATTGTCGGAAAATAACTGCTGCAATTGCTTCAGGTAAAAGCCCGGAAATACAATAAAAATTGCCATAAACTTGCAGCAGTTATTTGTAGA
>OFFK01001839.1_pt1 | contig 13937 bp, 11 predicted proteins | sample 1521361 | NCBI WGS metagenome assembly OFFK01 (sample SAMEA3504096, study PRJEB24116) | mouse gut metagenome | biome: mouse gut; feature: mouse-associated habitat; material: faeces | place: Denmark | collected 2011
GGAAAGGGCGCGGCCACGGGCTGGGAATGCAGAGCGTGTCTGCGTTTGCGGATAAAATCGGGGGAAATATCGGCTGTTTTCATGAAAACGGCGTTTTCAGTATTATTGTGTTTGCGAAATTTCAGGCTGATTTGCGAAAAAACAGGGAGGGCTGCGGCGGGAATTAATGGTATAATCCCATCAGAAGCTGTGAAAAAGTGAGGAGAATACAAAAAGGGGACCTCGATGCAGAAAACATTTATCAGGTATACTTTTTTTATTGTGACATCTGCCGTTCTCCTGATCCTTCTCGTACACTTCCAGTACAGCCTGCATATGCTCGAGGAACAGCAGTACGATACTTTTTTCGAAAAAACAGAGCAGATGATCCATACACTGGAAAATAACCGCGAGGAGCTCCGGAAGATGAATGAAAGCCTGGATGAGGACTATCTCACAAGGGCGAGGGCGGCAGCCTATGTGATGGACAGACAGGAGGAGATTACCGTTGATGTCCCGCAGATGCAGTATCTGGCGAAGCTTCTCAATGTGGACGAGCTTCACGTGATTGATGAGAACGGAATCATTGTATCAGGATCCGTCTCACAGTATGTCGGAATCGACATGGCGGATCACAGGCAGACCCGTGAATTTCTGTCGATTCTGGAAAGTGATGACGAGGATGCATTTCTGATCCAGGAGGCTCAGCCAAATGCGGCGGAACACAGGATCATGAAATACGTCGGCGTTGCCAGAAAAAGCCGGAAGGGAATTGTACAGGTCGGATTCGAACCTACCAGACAGATGGAGGCGATGTCGAGAAATACTTACGACTACATATTTTCCAGATTTCCGACGGACATAGGGGAAGAGCTGTTTGTGCTGGACATCGCCACGGGAGAAGTACTCGGGCACTCCGGGGGGATGGAGAGGGACTTTGGAGCGGAATATTTTCAGCCGGAACATCTGGCGGAGTGTAAGGAGGGGGCTTATAAAAAGGGTGAAAACGGGGATACACTGTATGTGCTGAGCAGAGAGTACGACGCGATCCTGCTGTGTGCGGCCCTTCCCAAAGAGATTCTTCTCCGGAAGCTCTGGAAGCATGTTTTTGCCGCCCTGAATTACCTTCTGTTTATTGAGGCCGCGGTGATACTTCTTCTGAATTACCTTGTCGGGCAGAAAGTCATCCATGGAATCCATTGTATTATTGAAGATCTGACGGCCATCACGAACGGCAATCTCGACACCAGGGTGGCGGTCAGCGGAAACCGGGAATTCGAGGAGCTCAGCGCGGGAATCAACAATATGGTAAAAAGTATTGTGAGACTTTCTGACCGTATTTCTGCCATTATTGAAATCAGCGGGATTCCGCTGGCAGCTTTTGAGTACGAGCGGGGTGTGAGTTATGTGTTTAACACATCAGGCCTGAGTGAATTACTTGAATTACCCGCGTCAGAAGCTGCCGGACTTTATAAAAACTCCGCCCTTTTTGACCGGTATATCCGTAAAATTACGGAACATCCGGCGGAGGGGGAGGAAGATATTTTCAAAATCAGTGAAGAAAGATATGTCCGCATACATATGTCGGAGACGCAGGAGGGGCATCTGGGTATTATCACCGATGTCACAAAGGACGTGCTGAGCAGAAGACAGATGCGGTACGAAAATACACATGATTCGCTCACAGGGCTGTATAAGTTCAGCTGTTTTAAGGAGCTTGCGGAGGGGATCGTGCGCAGACTATCGTCCGGCCGGTTTTGCGCCGCCGTGATGCTCGATCTGGATTATTTTAAAGCTGTCAATGATACGTTCGGGCATGATGCGGGAGACCGGTATCTTCAGGCATTTTCGGCTGTCATGCATTCCATGCCCCCGGAGCACTTTCTGTGCGCGAGGCGCTCCGGCGATGAGTTCTGTATGATGATTTACGGCTGTGAGGAGAGAGATGGGATTCTGAGGTATCTGGAAGAGTTTTACAGGGTGCTGGGGGAAAATAAGGTCGCGCTCACGGATGCGGAGCCCAGGGCAATCCGTGCCTCGGCAGGCTTTGCGTGCACGGATCAGCCGGACTGTGAGATATCTGAGCTTCTGCGCCGGGCGGACGAGGCGCTTTATGAGGTGAAAAACGGGACGAAGGGATATTTTGCGGAGTTCCGGAGCGGAAAGCAGGGGTAGAGGAATGGCGGCCCCTGTTTTTTGTCGCAGTAAAGCGGAAAACGGTCCCGGGATATGCCCTCCTCAGGGGTCGAGCCGGCTCACGGAATTGGCCACGCGCTTTTCATGGGTGATTCTGGTGGTATAAAAACGCTGGGAGATTCCGAACATGAGCATTTTCAGATCGTTTTCATTATTGAGCAGAAATGAGGTGCCGTCATATTTCAGATCCGGATAATATTCGTCTGTATAGCGGAACATGTCGTCCCGTTCCGCGGCGGAGAGATTTTTCAGCACTTCCCGAGCCACGGTAATCCTGCGGCGGTTTGCAACCCCGACCCGGCCGGTGTGATAGGCGTCGCCCAGCCGGATAAACGGGCTTTCCAGAAAGTCGCGGACATCCTGTTCGCAGGCTTCTTTATATAAATCGCTGATTCCATGAAAAACCGGGGCAATGGTTTCGAGCTTTCTGAAATAAAGAAGGTCCTCTTCGCGGAGATAAAGCGCGTCCGGAAGGTCGTTTATGACCAGCCCGTGTTTTTCCTCGCAGAAACGGATATCATCCCCGATATGAAGAAAACGCTTCTGTTTCATCAGACTGCTCTTAAAGATCCGCTGAAAATAGAACTCGTTTTCGTCCTGATAAGAACAGATATAGTCAATTTTTTCCGGCTGGATGACGTTTAACATTTTAAAGCCCGTGGTATCCAGCGGTTCTTTTAAAACCTGCAGGCAGTACGCTGTTTTTGAAAAATCAGTCAGTACAAACCATTCATCATCCTCAGGCTTATAACCCGGGTCATAGGGCTTTGCATTGGCGAGATCCTGCGGACGGCTGTAGATGGCGACGTCCGACAGCAGTGTTCTGTAATGATTGTTCCTGTCAGCTACCTTTGCAAACACCTGATCCATTCTTCGGCTCCTTATCTATATATGTAAAGTCATTGATCCGTTTCAGCCTCCGGAAGCACAGATTCTTTGTGTCCGGAATCTCCCTTTTGGTGATAATGAACACCCTCATGCCATTCCCTTTTGTGACATAATAAAACTGGTAGCCAAACAGCAGAAAAAGCGGGTTGTAGTACATTGTCTGTGAAAAAAGCGTAAAAACAAACAGCACGCCGAAAACGAACCACATTGTGAGAGGGTCGCTGGACGGAATGCTCAGGGCGACAAAAAAATAGCCAAGGTAGGCTGGCAGGTAAGAATCGTTCGCCATTTCCACGCCTCTGATGCCGCCTTCGATTGTGTCCGTCCGCAGAAGGCCGGAGATCTGCAGGCAGATTCCGGAAAGAAGAACCGGGAGCAGGATGTAAACAATCACGGAGCAGGCGTTAAGGTATGGAATCCATATCTTTTCTTTCACAAAATAAATCATGATCAGAAGCATGACCGCGTTGAAGCTTAAAAGTGCTCTGAAGAGAAGTTTCATTCTGTCTCCTGTCTGTGTTCTGGTATTTTAGAAAAGTATAGCATAATTTCCGGCGGTCTGCCACTACGTTTTGCAGTGAGAGAACGGGAATTTGTGAAAGGTATAAAAATCCGGACTTCAGCACTGCCGGGGCAATACATTCCTCTTTAAGCTGGTATAGGCCGTCAGGATATAGATTGCATATATCAGGAAGAAAATCCCCAGCGAGATTGCCACAATAATCCCGGGGCTGCTCATTCCCACCATAACCCCGGGTTCGGGAGCGTGTGCCAGGTGGAGGATAAAGGGCACACCGGTCAGCACAGGCGGCACAGCAGGCAGGGCGTAGTAAATGGCAAACTGGCTTCGCAGGGTTTTTGCCATCTCGCGCTGGTCCATCCCCAGCTTTTGCAGAAGCTGGAACTGCCGCCTGTACTGCTCTGTCCCGCTGAGCTGCTGAATCGTCAAAATGGTGGCGGCGGTCATGGTCAGCGCCAGAGCCAGATAGAACAGGGGGAACACACACAGGGCGGTCTGGGAGGCCACCTCTGCCTCCTCCTGGGCCCTGGTGGTGATGGCATTACTGGCAATCCCGGAGCTGGTGCGCTCGTTGATGTCCCACAGGTCATAAAACTGCGCCCTTGTCACCGGCTGAGCCGTCCTGGCGGCGTAGGCCCAGTGGTGAACCTCCAGCCCCTCCACCGCTTCGTCCGGGACCACCAGAATGTAGCCCCGCCCGTTGACGGTACCGCCGCTTTGGGACAGGTGCTCGGTATACACGCCCCCGGGCTGGAGGGTGACATCTCCCAAAACGAGTGGCTCCTGATAGGCCTTTAGAACATCCTCCAGATAGGTCATGCAGTGGAACAGGTACTGTCCTTCTTTCAGCTCCACCGTCCGATAGCCGGCAATGGCCCGCAGAGCGGCGTAGTCGCTCCAGCGCAGAACAGGTTCCTGTACAAAGTTGAAATAATAGTAGACGGTCTGAGTCTCGATATAGTCCCGCACCGTGTGGCTGCCGGAGAGGTAGACCTGATACTCCAGGGACTGCTCCACCGGGATATTTTCGTGGATGTAATCCAGATAGACGGAGGGGTCCCGGTCATCTCCCACGCCGAGATACAAGTCAAAACAGGCATTCTCCGCCGCCCGGCCCTCAAACAGTCCCCGGAAAACCAGCCCGCTGCCCTCGGAGATGATGGTGGCGGTAAAGATCATGGCGATGGTGGCCATGAGCACTCCCATGGTGGCCAGCTTGGCGGTAAGCGTGCGGAAGACCAGCAGGGTCACGCCCCGATACTTCCGGGCGGGCCGTTTGTCAAAGAAGGCGGGCACCCCGGAGGCGAAGCTGAGGAAGAAGCCGAACAAAAATAAAATCAGACACCCCGCCCCGGCGGTGGCGACGGCAAGGTCCCGCACCATAATCAAAAATGTCCCAGCAACGCCCAGCAGGATGGAGGCCCCGAAAATCCAGCGGCGCTTTTTCCGCGCTTGGATGACCACGCCCTCGTTGAGCCGGTCGGAATAGATCAGGTCGTGAATGTTAGCCTTGCGGATATACCTGCGGCTCCGGCGCAGGGCAAAGAGGTAGATCAGGCCAAAGCAAACGACCGTCAGCCCCAGGGCGGGGAGAGAGAAGCCGAAGGAGAAGCGGTAGGGCTGCTTGAACAAGGCGAGGGTCAGGGCCCGGAAGGCCTGGTAGAGCAGCCCGCCCAGGACCGTCCCCAGCGCCAGGGCGCAGCCCCCCACGGCCAGGTTTTCCAGAAAAAACAGCCGGGCCACCTGCCGGTTCTCCAGGCCGATGAGCAGGTAGGTGCCCAGTTCCCGGCCCCGGCGCAGGAGCATGAACTTTGTGGCGTAGGCCACCAGCCAGCCGAAGACGCACACCACCACCACCGTGGCCAGAGCAATCATGAACGGCAGCATCTCCATGGATTGAGCCAGGGTGCTGATTTCTCGGGAGAAGGTGAGGGCGTTGAAGGAGTAGAGCAGGGCGGCGGCCATGACTACCGTGACAAAGTAGACCAGATAGTCCTGGGCCTGGCGCTTGGCGTTGCGCAGGGAGAGCTTAGATAACGTCACTGACGTCACCCCCCAGCGCGGCCAGCACATCCAGGATCTCGTGGTAAAATACCGGCCTGCCCCGGTCCCCCCGGAGCAGCTCGTTAAACACCCGGCCGTCCTTGAGGAAGAGCACTCGCTTGGCGTAGCTGGCGCTGTAGGCGTCGTGGGTGACCATGAGGATGGTGGCTCCCATTTCCCGGTTCATGGCGGTCATGATCTCCAGCAGATTTTTGGATGCCTTGGAGTCCAGAGCTCCGGTGGGCTCGTCGGCCAGGAGCAGGGACTGCCCCGCCACCATAGCCCGGGCGCAGGCCGCCCGCTGCTTCTGGCCCCCGGACACCTGGTAAGGGAATTTTTCCAGAATGTCGGGGATGCCCAGCTTTCCGGCCACCTCACGCACCCGGTTCTGCACCGCTCCCGGGTCCTGATGGTTCAGAGAGAGGGCCAGGCCGATGTTCTCCTCGATGGTGAGGGTGTCCAGCAAGTTGAAGTCCTGGAACACAAACCCCAGCCGCTCCCGGCGGAACTTGGCCAGCTCCGCCTCTGACAGGTCGGCCACACTCACCCCGTCCAGGAGAATCTTCCCGGCGCTGATGGTGTCGATGGTGGAGATACAGTTGAGCAGGGTGGTCTTGCCGGAGCCGGAGGCCCCCATGATGGCCAGAAACTCTCCGGCCTCCACGTCGAAGCTCACCCGGTCCAGGGCCTTGGTGACGTTGTTTTTGCTCCCGTAATATTTTTCAATGTTCTGTACTTGCAGCATAGCGTTGACCTCCTTTGCTTGCGGCTCTATGGTACACCAAAAGCGAAGGATGTTGTATCGAATTGATATCGATTTGCCTTACAGTTTTGAAAGGTTTTCCCTGTGTAGGGCGCGACGACCCCGGCGCGCCGTATTTTCATTTGGGATGCGTCCTTGGGAAGGCGGGCCGCCGGGGTCGTCGGCCCCTACAGTGCCTCCTTGGTAGGAAAGGTCAGGGTCACCGTGGTTCCCCGCCCCTCCTCCGAGGTGATCTCCAGCCCCAGTTCCAGAAAACCGGCCAGCTTTTTGCACAGGTACAGCCCCATACCGGTGGACCCGCCCCGGGCCCGGCCATTGCTGCCGGTGAAGCCCCGGCCGAAGACCCGGGGCAGCTCGTGGGTGGGAATGCCCATGCCATTGTCCGCCACGGTGAGCTGCACCTGCTTCCCCAGAGGGCGGGCGGAGACGGTGACCACCGGTTCCTCTCCCCGGTAACGGGCGGCGTTCTGAAGCAGCTGGCCCAGGATGAAAACCGCCCATTTCTCATCGGTATAGACGGAGCGCTCCAGCCCCTCCGTCTCCACCCGGACCCCGCTCTGAATCAGGAGAGAGCGGTGGTTCCCCACCGCCTGGGCCACGATTTCCCCCAGGTCTGTCTGACGGATGACGCAGTCCCGCTCCGGGCTCTCCGCCCGGGCATAGAACAGCGCCCGCTCCACATGCTCCTCAATCCGGGCCAGCTCTCCGGTAAGCTTCCGGCGGGTATCCCCGTCCAGCCCCCGACAGATGAGCCGGACGGAGGTGATAGGCGTCTTGATCTCGTGGACCCATTGCTCCACATACTCCCGGTACTCCCGCTGAGACGCCCGAGCGTCAGATACCGCCCCGGTCATGGCCCGCCCCGCCCGGCGGGTCAGGTCAAACAGCCGCCGTTCATAGAGATTTTTAGGAGGTGGAGCACACTCGGCAAAGAGATATTTCTGGTCCAGGCCGTCCAGAACAGCCTCCAGCTCCCGGAGCCGGGCCCGTTGGTGGAAAAAGTCGGACAGCTGTACCGCCGCAAAGACCAGCAGCAGGGCCAGAAGTAAAATCGCCAGCACGCCGGCCTGGGTGCCGGTGGCCCGGAGGAACAGAGCCGCCGCAGTTACACAGAGCAGCTGAATCGTAATCCGAACCAGCCGGTCGGACAAAAATTCTCCCAAAGTCATAGCTGATACCCCATTCCCCGCCGGGTTTTGATGATGTTGGGCAGGCCAATCCCCTCCAGCTTGGCCCGCAATCGGGTCATGTTGACGCTGAGGGTGTTGTCGTCGATGTAGATCTGACTGTCCCAAAGGGCCTCAATCAGGTCGGCCCGGGAGACGACCTGCCCCGTGTGCCCCATGAGGTAAGCCAGTATTTTCAGCTCGTTTCGGGTCAGCTCCACCGACTTGTCCCCCGCTGAGGCTGTTCCTCGGGCCAGGTGGAGGGCCAGTTCGCCCGCCTCCAGAACGTCAGGCTCCGCCGTTCCTCCCGCCCGGCGCAGGACGGCACGAATCCGGGCCAGCAGAACCGGGATGTTGTAGGGCTTGGTAATGTAGTCGTCCCCGCCCAGGCTCAGGGCCCGCAGCTCATCGGCGGCGGAATCCCGGCTGGTGACGAAGATAATGGGGGTGCGGCTGGTTTTTCGTATCTCCGCGCACAGAGATATCCCGTCCCGGCCAGGCAGGCCCAAGTCCAACAGGATCAGGTCGGGGGCCGCTTCCCGGATCTGTTGGGAAATGTTATTAAAATTGGTCACAGCAACAGCCTGATATCCCTCGTTCTCCAGCAAGAGAGCCAGTTCCTCACGGATTATGGGGTCATCCTCAACAATGGCAATTTTAAGCAAGATACCACCTCCTGCGGTTCACCTGAATTTATGAGACAAACGTCAGGCGCCAACATTTTAAAAAATCAATCCATATTTCCGAATCCGGTATTGCAGGCTCTGGCGGAGGATGCCCAGGGTCTGGGCGGTGCGGGAGATATTATAGCCGCAGTGGTCCAGCGCCTGGGCGATAACCTGCCGCTCATAGCCGTCCATCAGCCCTTGCAGGGTTTCCCGGGAAAAGTCGATGGCCGGGAGGGGGGCGGCGGGCTCGCTGCGGTGTTTCAGCAGGTAGGGGGGCAGGTGGCGCACCTCCATCACCTGGGAGTCGGTAACATTCTGGGCATAGTCCAGCACGTGAAACAGTTCCCGCACGTTGCCCGGCCAGTGGTAGGCCCGCAGGACGGCGATGACCTCCGGGTCAATCCGGGTGACGGCGTGGACAAACTGGTAGGCGGTGGCCTCCAGGTGGTAGCGGATCAGCTCCTCCAGGTCCTCCAGGTGCTCCCGGAGAGGGGGCAGCTCGATCATCACGGTGGACAGCCGGTAAAACAGGTCCTGACGGAAGGTGTTTTCCGCTACCGCCTTGAAGGGGTCCTCATTGCAGGAGGAGATCACCCGCACATCCAGCCGCAGGTCCTGGCTGCCCCCCACCCGGCGGAAGGTCTTTTCCTGGAGGACCCGCAGAATTTTGGACTGCATGGCCAGGCTCATAGAGTTGAGCTCGTCCAGAAACAGGGTGCCCCCGGCGGCCTCCTCCAGGTAGCCCGCCTTGTCCTCGCTGCCGGTGAAGCTGCCCCTTTTAGTGCCGAACAGAAGGCTCTCGATCAGCGTCTCCGGAACGGCGGCGCAGTTGATGGCCAGAAACTTCCCGCCCCGGCGGCGGCTGGAGCGGTGGATGCTCTGGGCGAAGATTTCCTTGCCTGTCCCCGTCTCCCCCACCAGAAGGACGGGGCTGTCCTGGGGGGCCACCCGCCGGGCCAGCTCCACCGCCTCCCGCAGCTTGGGGCAGCTGCCAATCACATTGTCAAAGGTATAGCCGGAAAAACTGATCTTTGGAGGTCTCTGAGAGAAGGCGGACAGCGCCTTCCCGGTGGCCTCCATTTTTTTCATATTCCGCTCCACAATCTCCGCCGTCTGCTCGAAGACCACCGCCCCCAGCAGCTCTCCCTCCCGGAAGATGGGGTAGGAGGTGTTGGCCGAGGCGATGGGGGCGGTGCTGAAGTCGTTGGCCCGGAAGCTGTCCACCCGGTCGATCACCGGGGCCTTGGTCTGGAGGGCGGTCATGGTAGTGCTGATGGTCTCGTCCAGGTTGTACAAATCCAGGAGGTGCCGCCCCTCCACGCTCACCCAGCTGGGGATGTGGGAGATGCTCCGGCTGGCCCGGTTGAAGTAGACCGCGCAGGCGTTTTTGTCATAAATCTGCACCCCGTCGGTAACCTGGTCCAGGGCCCGGGCCAGGAGATAGGGCCGGTTGTCCTCCCGCTTGAGGAGCAGCCAGCGCCCGCCCTCGGGGGCGGGGAGGAGCTGAAAATGGAAGGTGTTCTCCTCCCAGACCAGCGCCCCGCTCTCCCCCTCCCGGGGGAGTGCAAAGGCGGTGCGCACCGGCCGCCGGGCGGCGGCCCAGCTCTCAAAGAGGTCCCGGTACAGGTCCTCCGTCTCCCGGCTGCCCCAGGCCACCCCACAGAAGCAGTCTGAGGGGTCCAGCGTAAACAGAATGTCATAGAGCATGGAAAGCTTCCCCTTTCGCTGTTGTTTCGCCCGCCGGGCGGGACGGACGCATCGTGATGCGTCCCTGCAGAGAGCTCAAAGCCTCCGCAACAGAAGACCCGCAGGGGCGCTTCATGAAGCGTCCGCATTGACAAGGCCGATTTCCAAGGTGTCCCTGCCAGTGTACCGGAATCCCTGGCCGCTGTCAATCCTTATGCAATTAAAATTTGCAGTTCGCAAAATAGTTTTGCTCCTGCGCCGGTAAAATCACGCCCATCTCCCAAAATGTCCCCGAAGCCCCAAGGCACTTCCCGGTTGTTTTGCATAAATCAGACGCAGCTTATTCGTGCAGGTGACACAAAGTTTCGGGCATTTTCTTCATTTTCCTCTCTTTGGCCCGGCGGTTGCTTCATAAAAAGCCAGACTGTAAAGAAAGGAGAGTATGCGGTCCTTTCGCCGCATACGGAGAGAAACATGAAACATGAGAACAAGCCGATCCGCTGGGATGTATTCATCCCCTGCTTTGTGGTCATCGGCGGCGCGGCCCTGCTGGGCATCGTCAACAACAGCTGGCTGACCAGCGTGACCTACACCATGTTCGACTGGTCGCTGAGCACCTTCGGCTGGCTGTACCAGATCGTGGCCATGGTCACCCTGCTGCTGGCCGCCCTGCTGCTGTTCACCAAGGTGGGCAAGATTCGCTTTGGCGGCCCGGAGGCCAAGGCCAAGCACTCCTTTGGCTCCTGGTTTGCCATGACCCTCACCGGCGGCATCGCCACCGGCCTGATTACCTACGGCGTCAACGAGGTGCTCATCTACTACGGCAACATCTACGGCGAGCTGGACGGCTACGGCATCACCCCTCTGACCCAGGAGGCGGAGCTGTTCGCCATGGGCCGCTGCTTCTACAACTGGACCTTCATCCCCTACGCCATGTACGCCCTGTCCGGCGTGCTTATTGCCTACATGTACTTCAACCGCAAAAAGCAGCTGTCTGTGGCCGCCTCCCTCACCCCCATCTTTGGGGAGAAGGTGACCCAGGGCATCTGGGTGGTGCTGGTGGATGTGCTGTCCGTGCTGGCCATCGCTCTGGGCCTGGCCTCCTCTCTGGGCGCCGGCCTGGCCCTTATCGGCTCCGGCCTTTACTCCGCCTACGGCGTGGAGCAGGGCCCCATCGTTTGGGTCGCCCTCACCGCAATCATCACCATCACCTTTACCATCGCCTCGGTCACCGGCATCGACAGGGGCATCAAATGGCTGGCCGGTTTGACCTCCAAGATTTTCTATGTGCTGCTGGTCCTGCTGTTTGTGATCGGCCCCACCATCTACATCCTGAACATGGCCAACGTGGGCCTGGGCTACTGGCTGGACCGGTTCTGGATGTGGGGCTTCGACCCCTACACCGTGGGCGGCTCCGCCCTGGTCACCTGGTGGACCATGTATGACTGGGCCATCTGGATCGCCTACGCCCCCCTGATGGGCATTTTCTTCGCCATCATCGCCTACGGCCGCACCGTGCGCCAGTTCCTTATCGTCAACTGGATTCTGCCCGCCTCCTTCGGCTTTGTGTGGTTCTCCGTGTGGGGCTCCACCGCCCTGGAGTGGCAAAAGAGCGGCAGCGCCGACATTATCTCCGCCATTCAGGCGGGCGGGGCCACCACCGGCCTGTGGGAGTTTCTCAAGAACGTCCCCCTGGGCATGATTATCATTCCTGTTATCATCCTGGCTCTGATTGCCGCCTTCTCCACCACGGCGGACACCATGTCCACCACCATCGCCGCCCTGTGCACCAGCGGAGCCCACCACGACGAGGAGCCCGCCATCTGGCAGAAGATCATCTGGGGCGTGTCCATCGGCGTGATCGCCTGCGTCATGGTGGCCTTCGGCGGCGGCGCCCAGGGCGTGGACGGCGTGAAGTACCTGGCGGCCTGCGGCGGCTTCGTGGTGCTGGTGGTGTTCATCTTCCAGGTGGCGGCCGCCTTTAAGGTGTTCTTCTTCGACCCCGAGACGAAAAAGGATATCGTAGACAGCGTGGACCAGGTCGAGGGGTGACTCCCTCTGTAGGGCGGGACGACCCCGGCCCGCCGCTCCTGAGAAAAACCGAAACAACGGCGCGCCGGGTCGTCGCGCCCTACACAAATTCAACCACAGGAAGGGATGGAATCCATGGAAATCAAGGATACGTTAACTCTGGGCGAGCCCATCACCCTGGAGGACTTCGTCTCCGTGGCCCGGTTCGGGCGGAAGGTGGCGTTTTCCCCGGAATACATAGCCCGCGTAAACCGTTCCCGGGCTCTGGTGGAGCAGTGGGTGGAGGAGGAGCGGGTGATGTATGGCGTCACCACCGGCTTCGGGGCCCTGTGCACCAAGGCCATCGACAAGGAGGCCACCGCCCAGCTCCAGGAGAACATCATTCTGTCCCACTCCGTCTCGGTGGGCGAGCCCCTGAGCGTGGAGCGGGTGCGGGGCATCATGCTTATGGTGCTGCAAAACATCGGCCAGGGGTACAGCGGCGTGCGGATGTGTGTGCTGGAGAAGTACCGGGACTTCCTCAACGCCGGTCTGACCCCCTACGCCCCCGGGGACGGCAGCGTGGGCTACCTCTCCCCCGAGGCCCACATGGCCCTGGTGCTGCTGGGCCGGGGGAAGGCCTACTACCAGGGCGAGCTGCTGGAGGGGGCCGAGGCGTTGGCCCGGGCCGGGCTGGAGCCCATGGTCCTCTCCTCCAAGGAGGGGCTGGCCCTGGTGTCCGGCACCACCTCCGCCACCGCCATGGCCGCCCTGGCCCTCTATGACATGCTCAACGCCGCCAAGTCCGCCGACATTGTGGGGGCCATGTCCCTGGAGGCCATGAAAGGGGTTATCAACGCCTTCGACCCCCGGGTGATGGCCGTCCGGCCCCACCCTGACCAGCTCAACGCCTCGGAGAACGTCCGCCGGATGCTCAAGGGGTCGGGCATTATGGAGAAGTACCGGGGCAGCCGGGTGCAGGACGCCCTGTCCCTGCGGTGCATCCCCCAGCTCCACGGCGCGGCCCGGAAGACCCTGGAGGACGCGAAGAAGACCATCGAGATTGAGATGAACTCCTGCTGCGACAACCCCATCATCTGGCCCGAGACGGGCAACGAGGACGTGATCTCCGCCTGCAACGCCGATTCCGCCTATGTGGGCATGGAGATGGACAGCGCCTGCATCGCCGCCGTGGGGTTGGCCAAGATGTCCGAGCGGCGGAACAACCGCATTGTGGACGGCTCCCTGTCGGGCTACCCCTACTTCTGCATCAAAAATCCGGGGCTGAACTCCGGGCTGATGATCCCCCAGTACGTTCAGGCCGGCCTCCTCAACGAGATGCGGATGCTGGCCACCCCCTCCACCATCGACAACACCCCCACCTGCGGCAATCAGGAGGACTACGTGGCCATGGGCTACAACGCCTGCAAGAAGGCGGGCCCCATGGCGGAGAAGCTGGAGTACATGCTGGCCATCGAGCTGCTCAGCGTGTATGAGGTACAGCAGTTTGTGGACCCGGAAGTAAGCCGGGCTCCCGCCACGGCGGCGGTGCTGGCTGAGATCGGCAAGGCCATCCCGGTGATGGAGAAGGATATGCTCCTCCACCCCTATATCGAGTACCTGAAAGACTTCATCCACTCGGGCGGGCTGGTCCGGGCGGCCGAACAAGTGACAGGAGCGCTGAGCTGATATGAAAAAGGAAGCAACCAGCGTGGAAATGGACCTGAAAAAGATTTTCCTCACGCCGCCCAACACCCGCCGGGAAAAAATCACCCTTCTGGTGATGATGGTGGTCCTCTTCGTCATGTTTTTCGGCCCCGTCTGCTTTACCGACGTCCACCCGGCCAAGGCGGTCCTGCTGTCCTGCCTGCCCGCCCTGTCCGTCTCCTGGGGCTGGATCGTCCTGCTGCGGTCCCTGTTCCGCAAATCCGAGTTCTGCCGCTGAGAGCCTGTTTAATATCTCAAGGTATGCCGAATGACAAGGAATTTTGCCGTCAGACAAGGCAAATTTTCGCAGG
>OFFK01001843.1_pt1 | contig 13931 bp, 8 predicted proteins | sample 1521361 | NCBI WGS metagenome assembly OFFK01 (sample SAMEA3504096, study PRJEB24116) | mouse gut metagenome | biome: mouse gut; feature: mouse-associated habitat; material: faeces | place: Denmark | collected 2011
CAGGGCAAACCGGAACCGCGCCATGGACGGCGCGTTTCCGGTGGTTGCGTCCGCATGAGAATACCAAAATGGGATGCTTTAAAGCCCCTTAGCCCCTGAACACAGACCCAGCCGCACCCCCTTCCCTCTGATTGACGGCCCTTTTGCCATCCACTCCCTATAGTTCGCTGTAGTATTAGAGCGTGTTTGAAAATTCCATGCAGTTGGACAATATTTATTTTTCAAACACCTAAAATCAGGCGGCCTCCTTTCGTATGGATAGCCGCCTGATAAAAGTTTAATATTATTACAATCATTATATTTCTATTATTCTGACATAACGCCGTTCCAAATTTCACAAACCAAACGCCTCCGGCAGCATTTCCTCCAAACGGTACGCCCGGTAATCTTCCGGCGCTTTCGCAAGAATAATCTGAAATGTTTTCCTGTCGCAAAATTCCTGCATCACCTGCCTGCACATGCCGCATGGCGGCAGATATTCATCTCTGCTGCCTACAATAGCAATGGCTTCAAAATCCCGCTCCCCTTCCGATACGGCTTTAAATATCGCCGTACGTTCCGCGCAATTCGTAGGCGAATACGCCGCATTCTCAATATTGCACCCCCGATAAATCCTGCCCTGCGCAGTAAGCAGCGCGGCTCCCACATAAAACTTAGAATAAGGCGCATAAGAAAACTTCTGCGCTTCATATGCCTCCCGGATTAATCCGGGTATATCTGCCGTATCCATAAAAACTTCCCCTTTCTGCTTTGCATCCTTCCGCTATTCCTTCACATCAATCTGGCACATCTTCATCGTCTCAATTGCCGCCTTATGCGTCTTTAGCGTAACGCCTGCGCAGCACCGCGCATCTACCAAAACCTCCGCTTCGGGAACATATGCCTTTACCAGAAGCACATTAGACACCACGCAGATATCCGTACAAAGCCCGATAAACTCTACTGAAAGCCCTTCCTTTGTTTCCAGCCTGCAAATTTTCTCCGCCAGACGCACAGACCCAAACGTATTTTTCTCAATCAGCGTATATTCCTTTGCAGATAAAGCGTCCAGTATCGTTTCATTCAAAAGCCACCCGTTTGTCATCCGGATACAGTGCGGCGCCGGAAGCTTTCTGCCCTCCGCAGTATTTAGATAATCGTGCGAATGGGTATCCAAAGTAACAAAGATCTCTCCTTCAAAATCCCGGATTTTCTTTGCGGCAGCGTCTACTATCCCCACTGCTTCCTTTGTCCCAAGCGCCCCGTCAATAAAATCGTTCTGCATATCCACAACTACTAATATTTTTTTCATAACCGCTCCTTTCAAGCCCATTTACATTTGCCGGGCAGTATGCGCCCTATTCGTTCCCAATAACCGCTTTCACCGTCTGTTCGAGCACGCTCATATCCACCGGTTTGGCGACATGGGCGTTCATTCCGGCTTCAAGCGCATCCCGGATATCTTCGGCAAACGCATTGGCAGTCATAGCAATAATGGGAATGGTCAGCGCGAGAGGATGCCCAAGGTCGCGTATGGCCTTTGTAGCTTCATAGCCGTTCATGACCGGCATTTGCACATCCATCAGTATCATCTGGTACTGCCCGGGAACCGACTGTCCAAACGTCTCTACCACACTCTTCCCGTTTTCACATATATCGCACGAAGCGCCGGACATATCTAAAAGTTCACGCAGGATTTCTGCATTGATTTCATTATCTTCCGCTACTAAAACATGCATTCCCTGAAGAGCGCTTTGCCCGCATTCCGATTCCTGCTGTGGATTTTGGTTGATTACGGAATCAATTTTCTGGCGGAAACTGGTCACAAAAAACGGCTTTAACAAAAACGCGTCTATGCCGGCCGCATTTGCTTCCTCCTCAATTTCCGCCCAGTCATAGCTGGCCAATACAAGGATCGGGGCTTCCTTTCCTGTTATTGCCCGGATACGCCGCGCAGCTTCTAAGCCGTCCATTCCAGGCATTTCCTCGTCCAGAAGTATGATGTCGTAAGCGGTTTCTTCCTGAATGGACCGTTTTACCATATCCACTGCCGTTTGGCCGTCAAGCGCATAATCCACGGTTACTTTCGTATCCTCCATTGCCATCCGGATATCCCGGCAGACGCCCTCTTCGTCGTCAACGGCCAGGATCCTTTTTATGCCGTTTTTCAACCAAAACCCCTGTTCCATAGCGTGCCCGCTAATCGGAAGTTCCAATTCGGCCGTAAAGACAGAACCCTTTCCTTTTTCGCTTTCTACTGTAATATTGCCTCCCATAAGATCCAGAAGGTTTTTTGTAATTGCCATTCCAAGCCCGGTACCCTGAATTTTATTCGTCACGCTGTCTTCTTCTCTTGTAAACGCCTGAAAAATTTTTTGGACATATTCCGGGCTCATGCCGTAGCCGTTGTCCGCAACGATAAACCGAAAATGCGCCAGCTGTTTGGCATGCTGCGGCAATTCCTGGACGGTTAATGTAACCGTTCCGCCGTCCGGCGTATATTTGACCGCGTTCGACAACAGGTTTAACAAAATCTGGTTTAGACGGAGTTTATCCATTTTCACATGCTCATGCTTCAATTCCTTACTATACACTTCAAACGTATGGCCTTTTGTTTTCATCTGCGGACGGATAATAGAATCAATGTTTTCAACCAGTTCCACAATACTCTCGTCCGACAGATTTAACGTTGTTTTTCCGGCTTCAATTTTGCTGATATCCAAAATATCGTTGATAAGGCCCAGCAAATGCTGGCTGGAGGACGTAATTTTTTTGGTGTATTCCCGTACTTTATCCGGATTTTTTGCGTCTCTTGCCAAAAGGGCTGCAAAACCCACAATGGCATTCATAGGAGTGCGGATATCATGGCTCATATTGGAAAGAAACGAGCTTTTGGCCCGGTTTGCCTCTTCTGCAATCCGAAACGCCTGTTCCGCTGTCTCTTTGGAACGGGCAAGCATTTCGTTTGACTCTTCTAACCTGGCGTTCAGTTCTTCCTGGCGGCGCAGGTTTTCCTGCTCCTGCCTAAACAGGCGGACGCTGTTTTGCTGCCGGATAGCAAAGACTGCAGCAAGCAGCAGCATGGCAAGCAGCGATACCGTCAGAACCAAAAGCATGCGGATAACGGCTTCTACCATGCTTACCGTCCCGGAAGCTACAAATTGCGCCGGAATCAAAAACAGCAGGAACGTATCATAATCTTCCAAAGAGGAAAGGCAGTAATAATATTCCGTATCGTTGTAAGTAAAATTGGCGCTGATGGTATCTTCCTGCCGGATGGCTTCCCGGATATCCGGGTAATTCTGCCCTTCCATTTCCTCTAGGACCTTCAGTACATTATATGCCCGGATTGTATTTGAGCCGGAAGTATTGTCATGCATCCGCGTACCGTTGCTTTTGAGGATATAGGTTTCGCTCTGGCTTGCGTATGCGTCGCTGTCATAATAATGGGACAGCGTATGGATATCTTTCAGTAAAACCATATGGGTAAAGGTGTTTTGGGCCGCCGGAAACGGCGTGTCAAACTTCTGGACAAACGCCCAGTAACTGCCCTGGTAAATATAAGAATCGGTGATAAAGATTTGACGCTCCTCTCCGTCTGAAAGCTGGTCGATATCAGACCAGACGCCGTGTTTCCCGTTGGCGTCGCAGCAATTGCCCTGGCTGTCCAAAAGCATCAGCATAGAACCGTAGCTGTTTGTCCCTAAAATTTCTTCCAGCCTGCCTATGTATTCTACAAGCCCGTCTTCCGTTTCGATTTCCTGGGTATCCAGCAGGCGGACCGCGCTCGACAAATAATTCCAGTGGGACTCCAGGGCATTGCCCAGATTTGTCCGAACCTGCGACGTGATTTCATTTAGCTGCGTTGTCCGCTCAGCAAAAATCTGTTCCTGTAAATAACCTGTGAAATAAAATCCGCCGGCAAACAGGAATAACAGCAAGCAAACCATAAATGCCGCCGGAACAACCATATGCTGTTTTTTCCGTTCCGCTTTCATAAGTCCGATCCTTCTTTCCATGTTTTATGTATATGGTTTTATTCCCATGGATTGCCGTCGGGAGATACGTTTTTTTGTTCTTTTAGGTATTGAATAAGGATTTCTTTCAGCGATTCTTTCTGTATCTGGGCGCCGTAAGCCTTTGCTGTCTGCTCTGTGTATCCCTGCATCAGAAAAGCTACCCGGCAGGATTTTGATGCGGGAAGTTCCTTGCCTTCCCGTGTAATAAGCAGGTATGGATAAGGATTACCGTCTGCATTCGCGTCGTATCCGGCTTCCGCCAGTTCCGCTGCTTGGCCGCCTGTCATTTCCATAACGGCATACTCCCCGTCAAACGCGGGGCAAATGGAAGCGGCGATATCGTTGTTTATTTTTCCTGCGTAGAGTTTTCCGGTGATGCCGGATGCAAGTTCCTTTGCGCCTTCATGGAACTCTCCGATTGGAACCAGAACCGCGTCCACATCCGCTGCGCTCCCTAACGCTTTTCCGACTAAGCGCGCCGTTTGCTCCAACGTAAAATCCACCGTGCTTTCGCAAAAATAGATCTGCTCCGACAGCGACAGGCTGTCCTGCTGGACAGAATCCATCCGGGCGATGCATTTTGAACCGTCCATGCCGTTTTCACCACGGAACCATTCTTTAAATGCCTGCCCTATATCGGCAAGGCTGTTTTCCCAGCGGGCGTATGTCATCGGGAACGCCCTGCCTTCCCAAAGCGCCTTTTGGGCGTCTAAGATCATAGAGTCCTCCGGAACGGAGGCATTGTTGAGCACGCTCATCACGCATGGCGCCTCTTTACTGATAAATGTATCCTGTCCTTCCTGTGAATAAAGCAGGGAAAGAATACGGATAGCATGTTCCAGCTTTTTTTCATTTCCCGGCTCAGCCAGACGTTTGCTGATTCCCAAGTAGCTGGTAGGATTATACATATAAATATTTTTGCCGCCGTCCTCGCTGATATACGGCATCATCCCGATTTTGTCCCCGTTTTTTTCAAATTCTGTAATATTGAGCGTCAGCACCGCGGTAAAAAAAACGGCTTTGCGGTTCTGGAGGTAATCCAATATCAGATCCGGATTGTTCCGATCGTCCGGATCCGTATAAAACATCCCCATATCCATATACTGCCGGACATAGTCCATCGTTCCTTCCCACATTCCCTGCGCCGTAGCGTTTCCCGCCAGAAAATCCTCTTCCCAGGCCACTCCTTTTGGAGTAGTCAGCCAGCTTGTTTTGGCAAGGTTAAATACGGCGGAAAAGGTATTGCCGGTCAGCTGCGTGCCCAATACGCCCGGAATCAACCCCGCCTCTTTTATCTTTGTACAAAGCGTTTCCAATTCGGTAAAATTGTTCGGCACTTCCCATCCATGTTCTTCCATCAGCGTTTTATTGTAAAAAATACCGTACATGGCATAGCTTACCGGCAAAAGGTAAACCCCGCCGTCAATCGACGTCTGATCTAAGACGGAAGTCGGCAGGCTGTTTATAAAGTCATAACCGGATAAATCGATCAGGCGCTCTTTCGCCAGATCTTCGTCTAATATCTGTGAAGTAATAAAAATATCGGAGATATCGTCTCCCCGCATCTGCGCCCAGCTGTAACCAGTGCGGTTGCTGCCGGTATAAGAGATAAAATCCAAATCAATATCCGGGCAGGTTTCTTTCAGCAACTCCAAAAATTTATCGTAGCCGCTCCAGGGACCCCAGGTCAGCGCACCCGCACTGCCGGAAGGGGCTTTTGCCGGTGCGCAGGCGGACAGCAGTAAAACAACTGCCGCCGATAATGCCGCCAGGCGGCGGATAACTTTTTTTGTCATTCTGATGCTTCCTTTCTATAGTGGAATGATTATTGTTTATTATATCACCCGGCACATAAAAAGGCAATATATGCGCCGTACTGTTACTTGACTGTTTTTTTACAATACCGTACACTGGTATATATCTGAAATATGCAAAAGGAGGCAGCCTTTATGCTGTACCGCCACTACAATTTTGAACTCCCGGAAAACGGCTTTGGATCAAAAGAACGGCCGGACGCCCAGCCGCTTTACATTACGCACGCGCGTTACAACCAATCCTGGAAGAGTATTCTCCACGCGCATCCTTATACGGAAATTTTTTATGTTTTATCCGGTTCGGGACAGTTCCATATCGAAGGAACGGTTTATCCCGTGCAGCCCAACGACCTTGTTATTATAAATCCCAACCGGATGCATACGGAATTTAGCGACGGGGAACCTCTTTTAGAATATATCGTAATCGGGATCAGCGGTATCTCGTTCCAGTCCCAGACGCCGCAAGCCGGGGAAGATCCTCTGTACAGCCTTTCCGGGCGCCGCAGCGAAACCGTTTTCCTCTTAAAAACCATACTCAAAGAACTGCAGCGCAAAGAAGAAAACCATGCCCGGATTTGCTATCTGCTGCTTGACGCGCTGCTGCTTTTGATTAACCGGCACACCAAATCCGAATTTGTCCCGCCCTCAGACCATAATTCCAACCGGGAATGTCTGTTTATCGCAAAGTATATTGACGAACATTTTTCGGAAGACATTACGTTAGACTCTCTAAGCAGCCTGACCTATATGGACAAATACTATATTCTTCCCAGTCCTATTTTTCACAGGCATTTTTACGCGAAACAGGTATGACGCCAACGCAGTACCGCAAACGCTTTACATCAAGTTAAAGCGCTCCCATGCCTTTGGGCCGGCCCACCTGCTCCCACAACGGCTTTTTTATTTTTTTTCTGGTAATTTCAACAAGCCCCAGTTCCGTAAAATCCACAAAATCCGCCGGAACGGGGTCTTTTGCCAGATGCGCTTTTATAGCGCTTACCAGTTCTTCCCGCTCTTTGCCGCTGTCCATATTGATAAAATCCACCACGCAAATCCCTGAAATATTCCGCAGCCGAAGCTGTTTTGCAATCTCTTCCGCCGCTTCCAGATTTACGCTGAGGTAAAGCCCCTGCCGCTTCCCCTTTATGTTCTTCCCGCTGTTTACGTCAATGACCGTAAGCGCCTCAGTCGGCTCAATGACAAGGTATCCGCCCGACTTTAGCCATACGCGTTCCCTAAGCGCCCCTTCCAGCTTTCCCTTAAGCCCGTAAAGCGCCGAAAGGGAGATTACGTTATCTTCATAAAGTACAATCTGTTCTTCATTCAGAGACGCGCACGCAAGAAATTCCCGCCGCAGTTCCCCATAAACTTCTGCGTCGTCCGTAATAATCTTTTCTAACGGAATCCCCAGGCGATCCCTGACATTTGCAATATAACCGTAAGGCGCCCGGTACAGGCAGCTGTAGCAGGTGCGGCTCTTATACTGCCTGGCAATTGCCGAAAATCTGGCATACAGCGTTTCAAACTCTTTTAAAAGCCGTTCCCTTGGGACGTTTGCCGCATTTGTCCTTACAATCAGCCCGTACCAGTCTTCTTTCTTTCCCGCAAATAATTCCTTTAAGGCTTCCCGTTCCTTTTTGTTTAGCTTCTTAGAAATTCCCAGAAGTTTATTTTCAAGTGTAAATACCAGCCCCTGCCCGGTCAGGCTGATGGAAGACGAAACCGTCGGTTCTTTTGTTTTAACCGCTTCTTTTACTACCTGTACGACAATCTCGTCTTCTTCGGTCAGCTGCCCGGCCCGGCTTTGCCTTAACATCAGAGGCTCCCGAACGTCTTCCAGCGGCAGGTACGCCGTCTGCCCCGGCGCAAGTTCTACAAAAGCCGCCCCGGCATTCTTTACAATCCTCCTGATTTTGGCTGCAAATATGCTGCCGAGCAGGGCGGTTTCACAGGGGGCGTCGCAGGAAACCTCCGCCATCCGTCCGTCCTCCATCAAGGCCGTAACCAAAAACGTTTTTTTGTATATCGTTTCTTTTGTAATTACAATCCGGTTACCCAATGTCTTCCCCCATTTCTCCCAGGGAAACAAGCGCCCCTTGCTCTTGGGCATAAACGTCTTTCCGGTGGATCTGGATGGCGTGAGGGTTATACGCCTCCCCCAAAAAACCGTAAAACGCTTCCAAAACCATTTCCGGCTTCACGTTATCCGTGCTTCCTGTGCTGACCTTTAAATAAAACACGGGCTTTCCCGCTTCTTTTCTTACCTGAAACGCATAAATAAGCTTCTTTAAGTCCATTGTCCGTTCGCCTTTTTTCGTCTGCTTCGTGATAAGAATTTCTCCTGGTTTCCCGTAAAATTCCTTTAGGGCAGCTTCATAATCCACATCAGGCGCTTCATACCCGTCCTTTACGTAAAGTTCATAATCCGCGGCGGCCACAACGGACATTGCCTTTTTGTCCGTATCTTTTAACCTTCTGTAAGAAACAACCCGCACTCCTTCGGCCATTGTCTCATTGAACGCCTTAAGAGACTGCGCTGAACTTTTTGTAGAATACACTTCAATATCCAGGTATTCCCCGTCGCTGGTAACCCCCACGCCAAGCGGCGCGGCAAAAGACATAATCTGATGCGGGCTGAATCCCTCGGAATAAGCAATGTCAATGCCCGCCCTCCGTATGCATTTCTGGAAATAACGCATCATGTCCAGATGGCCGATAAACTTCATTACGCCGTATTTACAGAATTTAATCCGGATTTTCAACGCACACACCTCCCTGATATTTTCCCGCGCCGCAGCCGCCGCACTGCATCCTGCAGTTGGGGCTTACAATACCTTTCTGCGCATCTGCATATTCTTTCTTTAAAAACGCCTTTGTTACCCCGGCGTCTATAAAATCCCATGGGAACACTTCTTCCATATCCCGCTCCCTTAACGTATAAAAATCCGGATCGATTCCCGTTTCCCGGAAACTTTCCATCCATTTATTATGATCGTAAAAATCGCTCCACGCGTCAAACAGGCATCCCTTTTCATATGCGCGCAAAATGGCCGCGCCAAGTCTTCGGTCTCCCCTTGCCAGCACGCCTTCCAAAACGGTAACGTCCGTTTCATGCCAGTTATAGCGGATGCTTTTGCGGTTTAACTGGTTTTTGACCGCTTCATTGACGGTTTGGGCGCTCTTCATGTAATGTTCTTTTGTATGCATAGAAGCCCACTGAAACGGCGTAAACGGTTTTGGGACAAAAAAGGACGTGCTGATCGTAATCTGGCATTTTCCATTCCGCTTTTCTTTTGGGATATCATAATACCGGACGGCAATCTCGTTTGCAAGCCTGGCAATCGCTTCCTGATCCGCTTCCGTTTCTGTAGGAAGGCCTAACATAAAGTAAAGCTTAACCTTCTGCCAGCCGCCTTCAAACGCCTTCCCGGCTCCTTCCAGAATTACTTCTTCTGTCAGGCCTTTGTTAATAACGTCCCGAAGCCTCTGGGAACCGGCCTCCGGCGCAAACGTTAAGCTGCTTTTTTTAATATCCTGGACCTTTCCCATGACATCAAGGGAAAATTCGTCAATCCTTAAGGACGGCAGGGAAATATTTACGTGCCGCCCGCCGCACTCTTCGATCAAATAGTCTACCAGTTCCTTTAACTTAGAATAATCGGAAGAACTTAACGAATTTAAGGAAATTTCTTCGTACCCGGTATTTTTTAGCAATTCATATGCCTGCCGCTTTAAAACCCCAACATCCTTTTCCCTGGTCGGCCGGTAAATCATACCCGCCTGGCAGAACCGGCAGCCGCGGATACAGCCGCGCTGGATTTCAAGCACGACGCGGTCCTGCGTCGCCTTAAGAAACGGCACTACAGGCTTTACCGGATAAGAAGCGTCCGTCAAACGCACCGCAACCTGCTTTTCAATACGGGAAGGGACGCCCTCTGCATTCGGACAAAAAGACGCAAGCGTACCGTCCTCCTTGTAAGAGGCCTCATAAAGTGAAGGCGCATAAATCCCGGGCACGCCCGCTGCCAGCCGCAAAAATTCACTGCGTTCTGCGCCGGACGCTTTCCACTCTTTATAAAGATCAAACAGCGCGTCGTAGCTGGTTTCCCCTTCCCCAATATAAAACAGGTCAAAAAAATCCGCCAAAGGTTCCGGATTGTACGTACAAGGCCCCCCGCCGATAACAAAAGGCGTCTCCTTTCCTCTCTCCTTTGCTAGAAGCGGGATTTGGGACAAATCCAGGATTTGTAAAATATTGGTATAGCACATCTCATATTGGATGGTAATCCCCAGGAAATCAAATGTCCGGATTTCATCCTGAGATTCTAACGCAAACAGAGGGATTTTTTGTTCCTTTAAAATCCGGTGCAGATCCGGCCAGGGGGAATAAACGCGTTCGCAGTACACATCTTCCCTTTTATTAAACATATCGTATAATATCTGCATCCCAAGATGCGACATCCCAATCTCATATACGTCGGGAAAACACATGGCAAAGCGGATATCCGCCTTTGCCGTATCTTTTATTACGCTGTTTATTTCATTGCCGATGTAACGGGCGGGTTTTTCAACTCTCAGTAATATTTCATCCTTTAAAGCAAGTTTTCTCATATGGTTCCTTTCAACTCTTTCATAATTATACCGAATTACAGCTTTGTTTCATTTTCGCTTTCACCATTATAGCAGAGACGTTTTCTTTTTCCAAGATACTTTATTCTCTTTCAGAAAAAGGATTTATATCCGAATGCTTTAGTACTACAACAAACGATATATTTATAAATCATTTCGGTATAACTCTAACGGACTTTGTCAGCGCTGTTCGCTGTATTATTAGAGCATTCATCGTTCAAGTTGTGTTTTTCTTAGATACAAACAAAATAATTGACAATTTTTATACACTTTTTTATAATATTTTTGTATATAATCACACAAAAAGGAGGTTCACTATGAAACACAAAATTTTAGCCGTCATACTGTCTTTTTGTATGGCGCTGACACCATTCCCTGCTTCGGTATCTGCGGAGCCTTCGGTTCACGCCGAAACGGGCACTGTTATTGACGCGTCGGACTTCGACGTCGACCCGACCGGGCAAACCGACAGCACACGCGGAATACAGGAAGCCTTTGCCGCGGCAAAAGAAGCAAAAGAAGCGGGCGCCCAAAGCGTTACCGTCAGCTTCCCAAAAGGAGAATACCACATTTACAAGGATTTTGCCGAAAAAAGGGAGTACCATACTTCCAATACAAACAGCATTGAAAATCCCGAAAAAACCATCGGTATCCTGATTGAAGATCAGGAAGATCTGACTTTGCAGGGCAACGGCTCTTTGTTTGTCATGCATGGAAACATGATGGCCCTTGCGGTCGTAAGATCCAAAAATATTACCTTAGAAGATTTTTCCTGGGATTTCGGAGTCCCTACGGTATCCGAGATGACCGTAGAAGAAACCGGCACAGGGGAAGACGGCAAGCCCTATACGGACTTTCTGATTCCGGAATGCTTCCCCCACAAAGTAACCGGCAATACTATTACCTGGTACAGTGAAAAGAGCCCTCATACCGGCGAATATTACTGGACGCAGACTGGAATCCACAGCCCTTCTTACGGAATCGGCGCATATCATCCGGACGGCGGCATGTCGCGCAGCTATTACACAAATGACGGCCCCTTTACAAATGTTTCCCGTATCGAAGAAAAAGACGACACGCACATCCGTATCGTATACAATTCCAAAACAAGCGGAATGCAGCAAATGCAGCGGGCAGGGACTGTAATCCAGCTTGCGGCCAACGCGCACCGGCAGACGGCAGGCGCCTTTACCTGGGAAAGCGAACATGTAACGGCCAAAAAAGTCAACGTACACTATATGCACGGTTTTGGCTGGCTGATCCAAATGAGCAAAGACGTCTACTATTATGACTGCAATATCGTTCCACGGGAAGGCTCCGGGCATATGGTAACCAGCTTTGCAGACGGCATCCATGCTTCCGGCGCCGCAGGAGAAATCGTAATCGAAAACTGTAATTTTTCCGATACGCACGACGATCCGATTAACCTGCACGGAACTTTTACACGGGTAGAACAGCGTATTGACGACCATACGCTGCAGCTGAAATACATACACGGCCAGCAGGGCGGTTTCCCGCAGTACCATGTAGGGGATCAGGTGTCGTTTTTTACAAGGGATACATTAGAATCCACAGACAATGAAACCGCTTATACGGTTGCCGAAATCATTTCCAATCCGGGCGAAGGAGGAAACGACCTTCGGACAATGGTAATCCGTTTTGAAGAAACGCTCCCTGCAAACCTGACGGACAGAGTAAGCGGGCAGCCCAAATACGTGGCTGAAAATATTACCTATGCGCCGGAAGTTACCGTCCGCGGCTGTACGTTCCAAAACGTCCCGACCAGGGGGATTTTATGTACCACCCGCAACAAAGTCCTGATCGAAGACAATACGTTCAACGCTATGACCATGGCGACTATCTATCTTTCAAACGACTCCGACGAATGGTACGAATCCGGCCCAATCCGCGATATGACCATCCGCAACAATACGTTTTATATCCGGACGCTTGGCAGGACTTCCTGGGAATATGCCCCGGCGGTTTATGTGCACCCGGTAACCAAGGGAGGCGGCCTTGCGCCCGTTGAAAATCCTATCCACAAAAATATTACCATTGAAGGCAATACGTTTTATATGGATACGGATACGGTTGTAAAAGCCGAAAGCGTAGAAAACCTGACGATCAAAAACAACCAAATCATACGCGACAAGCCGGTAACCATTCAGATTGCGGCTGCAAGGCTTCAGGAAGACGGCACGGCAAAGCTTTTAGAGGGGACTTCCATGGGGCTTTTAACAGACGCACAGTGGAAGCAGTTTACAAAAACAACGGAAAACGCCTATGAATTTAAGAAGTGCAAAAACGTAACGTTAGAAGGAAATACCTATGACGACGGCATGAAATTATACGCCGTCCTTGAAGACATGCCGGATGAATACTTAAACAACCGCGACGCAGAGATTAAAGCGGTACGCGACAAAAACCAGCCGGCCAGCGATCCCGTCGGGGAACTTCAATATGTAAGCAGCAACCCGGACGTGCTTTCCGTCGGCAAAAACGGACGCATGACAGGATTAAAACCAGGAACGGCAAACGTCTACGCATACTTTGAATCCTTTGGGCGGCAGATCCTCTCCAATGAAGTCACTGTGACCGTAGTAGGCAGAAGTGATCTGGATCCGGCGGATGCCGTAACCATAAAAGACAGCGGCACGCCTGCCGTACTGGCCGAAAAAGACGCTTCCATGCAGTTTTTTGCAAGCGTCCCTTCCGGCAAACCAGTCCAGTGGTCGGTAACGGATTTTCTGACAGACGGGGCGACCGACGCTGCAAGCATTTCGGCAGACGGTACAGTCACCGCTTTAAAAAACGGCATCGTATGGGTAAATGCGACCGCAGGATTAAACTTTGACCGCAGGGCGCTTGTGATAAGCCTTGCCGAAACCGGGGATCTTTCCCCTGATTTTAGCATTCTGCGCGAAGATAAGGCCAATTACAGTATGACGTCCGATCAGATATCCATAGATATGCAGGGCGGCGATTTATTTAATGATTCAAATTCGGTCAAAAATTTGTTTTTGTATTCCGTCCCGGAACAGATTTCCAGGGACAATCTGCGCACTGTAATAAAAGCGGACAATCTTCCGCTTCGGGAAAGCGGGCAATGGGACACCGTGTCTTTTATTCTTTACCGGGATGACGACAATTATATTACAGTTGGCAAAAAATCTCATTATGACGGAATTGCCACAGTGACGGAAACCGGCGGCAGCGCCGTAGAAACAGGCGGCGACAGCACACAAAACAGCCTTACATCGGCCTGGCTTGGCTTTTGTAAAAAAGGCAGTACGGTCTCTGTTGATTTTAAAACCGACGGCGGATCGTGGCAGCATGTAGCAGATCTTTCTGCGGATATGCTTGGAAGCAGTTATAAAATCGGCTTTACCGCATGGGAAACCAACGACCGGAACAAAAGCGCCGCATTCTCCGGGCTTCGCGCGGGCTCCGGCGATCTTTCCTATGAAGAGTTATGCGCCATGCCCGCCAT
>OFFK01001848.1_pt1 | contig 13916 bp, 10 predicted proteins | sample 1521361 | NCBI WGS metagenome assembly OFFK01 (sample SAMEA3504096, study PRJEB24116) | mouse gut metagenome | biome: mouse gut; feature: mouse-associated habitat; material: faeces | place: Denmark | collected 2011
CTCCTTCCTCGCACCTGGCCATGCCCCAACATTCCCGCCAGGCCGCGCACCAGGCGCGACTCCTTCCTCGCACCTGGCCATGCCCCAACATTCCCGCCAGGCCGCGCACCAGGCGCGACTCCTTCCTCGCACCTGGCCATGCCCCAACATTCCCGCCAGGCCGCGCACCAGGCGCGACTCCTTCCTCGCACCTGGCCATGCCCCAACATTCCCGCCAGGCCGCGCACCAGGCACAATATGCGCCGCCCCGCCAGGCCGCACATCCCAGCCGCCCCCGCCAAATCCCTGTCAGGCATCGTCAGGAATAATGCTGCATCACATATTGCAGCTCCGTATTGCCCCGGTAAGTGTTCTTCCCCAGCTGATAGGCCACGGACACAGCGAACGCTCCCCGGCCCGCGTACAGCGCCGTCTCGCTCCCCGGCCCGTACTTCGTCTCCAGGAAAGCCCCGAACTCCTCCAGATTGCCGAAGAACACCAGCTGCCTCTCCGCCCCCGCCGGAGTCCTCACCCGGTATCTGGCGCAGGTCTTGTTGTCCCCCATTTTATACCCGGCCAGGAACACCACATCCTTCTGGGCAAACAAAGGCTTCGGATTCCCCACGCCGAAAGGCTCCAGCAGCTCCAGCCCCTCCGCTATGGCCATGTCCGCGTAATCCAAAGGCATCGGCACATCGATATGCACCCTGGGCACAAAGTCCTCCGGCCCAAGGCCGCAGCCCAGGTTCAGATCCCGCCGGAAATCCTCGATGTCCTCCTCCCGCATGGAAAGCCCCGCCGCCATGGCATGACCGCCGAACTTGGTGAAATACCCCTTTACCTTCGTCATGGCTTCGTACATGTGATAGCCCTCGATGGAACGCCCGGAGCCTTTCACCCCCTCCTCCCCCTTGGTCAGGATGAAGACAGGATGATTGTACCGCTCCCGGACGCGCCCGGCAATGATGCCCGCCAGACTTTCATGGACCTGTGGCAAGAAAATTACCATGACCTTGTCCTGTTCCATGTGATGCTCCTCCAGGAAGCGCTGCGCCTGCTCCACTCCCTGGAGCGTCAGGTTCTTTCTGCTGTCATTGAGCTCCTTCAATTCCCTGGCCGCGCTCATGGCCTCCATCGCCGACCCGCTCTGGAGCAGCTCCAGCGCCCGCCCCGCCGTGTCCAGTCTCCCCGTGGCATTGAGACAAGGCCCGATCACAAAGCCCAGGTGATAAGAGCTCAGCTTGGCCGGATCGATGCCATTCACTTCCGTCAGCGCCCGGATTCCCTGGTTGCGGCTCCGGCGCAGGCGGCTCAGCCCCTCCTTCACGAAGATGCGGTTCTCATCCTTCAGCTCCATCACATCACAGACTGTGGAAAGCGCGGCGAATTCCAGCATTTCCTCCATGGCATCCCGCAAAACCGGACTGCCCGTCCTCTCTGCCAGCGCCTCTATGAGCTTATAGGCCACCACGCCGCCGCAGATGCCCGGAAAAGGGTATTGGCACTGCTCCTGTTTCGGGTCAATGACCGCCAGGGCCGGCGGCAGCAGCTCCCGGCGGACACAGTTCCCCTCCTCAGCCCTATCCGCGGCACTCTCCGTCCTTTTATCCCATGCCGATGCGCCTTCCGTCCCATCCTGTTCCCCGGCAGAACCCGAATCCTTCTGCCCTTCCGGCATCCGCTCCATGGAAAAGGGCACCTCATGATGGTCCGTGACGATGACTTTGATGCCGTAGGAATTGGCCAGGGCAATCTGGGGGGCCGCCGCAATGCCGTTGTCACAGGTCACAATCATGCCGATGCCCGCCTGCCTGGCCTCCTCTATCAGATGGTCATTCAGCCCATAGCCGTCATGGATGCGGTGAGGGATGGCTGTGTCCACCTGCGCCCCCAGCGTCCGCAGCCCCTTCGTCAGGATATAGGAGGCGCAGATGCCGTCCACGTCATAGTCTCCGATCACACGGATAGACACCCCTTCCTCTATGGCCCGCAGAATCTCCTCCACGGCCTTGTCCATATCCTTCAGCAGCCAGGGCGAATGGCAGTCCGCCAGCGTCCCCTGCAGAAACCGCCTTACCTCTTCCTCCTCTGTCAGGTCACGGTTCCGCAGAACCCTGGCCACCACCGGGCTGATGCCGAACCGCCTTGCCCATGCCTCAAAATCCGCTTTTTTCGCCGCTACATACCATTTTCCCATCCTACAGGACTTCCTTTTTCTATCATTTTCTTTATCACGAAAAACCGCACCGGCTGCCATACAGGGCAATCTGATGCGGTCAATCTCTGTCCGGGGCTTCCTTTCATCGCCCGCGAGCATCCGTCAACTATATTTTCTGACAATTACGTCCATCTGCTCCCTTGCCTTCTCCATATCGCTCACCAGCTTGAACTGGGTGCGGCAGCGGTCGAGATTCTGCTTCTCCCGATGAATCTTGAAGTAGGTGTCGCCGTTGAGATAATCCGTCAGGAAACGCATGCCGCACTCAAAAGTCATCATCATGGCCCCAACCGGAAGCATCTCTTTCTCGCTCTGGGTCAGAAGAGACCCGCATTCCCCCAGGAACCCTCTGGTATAGCATTCAAACAAATCGATTTCAAAATTGACCTTGGTCAGATCGGGCTCGTCCTCCGCCGCATAGGTGGCGCCGAACCGTATGCTGTCCCCAAAGTCATTGACAGAAAGCCCCGGCATGACCGTGTCCAGATCCACCACCGCAAGGGGCTTCCCGCTCTTTACGTCAAACAGTACATTGTTGAGCTTCGTATCGTTATGTGTCACCCGCAGCGGCAGCTTTCCGCTCTCCTGCATATCCACCAAAGTCGCCGCGAACTCCTTTCTGCTGCGCACGAAGGCAATCTCCTCCGCCACAGAAGCCGCCCTGCCGCAGGCATCCCCCGAAACGGCGGCCTCGAAATCCAGATAGCGGGATTTCGTATTGTGAAAATTGGGAATGGACTCATACAGCCGGTCCGCAGGGAAATCCGCCAGCAGCTTCTGGAAATGCCCGAAGGCGCAGGCGCTCAGGTAGAACTGCTCCGCGTTCTCACAGGTCTGCATGGTCATGGTGCCATCGATGAACATATAGACGCGCCAGCAGCCCTCCGCGTTCCGATAGAGGGTCTTGCCGTCCCGGGTCAGGACCACGTTCATGGTCTCCCGCATGGGATCCCCGCCTGTCCTGGCAATCTTCTCCCGTAGGAAATCCGTCACCAGGATGATATTGTCCATCAGCGCCTCCGCGTTTTTGAAGACGGAAGTGTTGATGCGCTGAAGAATATAATATTTCTCGCCTGTCTGGGTCTTTATCAGGAAAGTATCGTTGATGTGCCCGCCGCCATGGCTTTCGGCGCTCACAGCCTTGCCCTCCAGTTGAAAGCGGTCCGCAATCTCTAAATATTGGTCCATTGTCTTGTCTCCTCGCATGTATGCCCTTAAATTCACTATCCAGTCTACCAATTGTTGCCTGTGAAGTCAAGGAAAATTTGAATCCTGCATCGTTCCTGCACTGTTCAGCCCGCCCCGGCGGGGCCCTGGGGCATACATGCGGCAGCCATCCCACGGAAAGTCCACAGGGAATCCGGGCCCAGTCCCACGGTTCCTGTCTTCGCCTGTGGCGATTGGGCTATTCTATCGCGTAAATATTGTCTGTAGTCAGTTTCACATAGGGAACCTTCACCTCGCCCGCGCCCTCCAGGACGGAATCCAGCCACTGGTCATATGTCTCCTGATCCATGAATCCGCTTCGCTCATTGCTCTCTCCGGCTATGGTATAATACACCAGCCCGTCCCCGTCCTTGTCCACTTCTTCCGGAAAGGGATTGCCCTCGTAATCTTCCTCCTGCCAGGACCTGCTCCAGGCATCCACGCCCGCCGTCAGGACATAGGCGTCCTTTTCCCTGTCGTATTGGTACAGACTGTAAGGCCAGAAGTCCCTGTCGCTGGCCATCCCGTGATTGTGGGAAGCATCCTCTCTGACTACTCCATTGTCATAATAAATCATGGACGGAAAACAGCTAATTTCCTTCCTGACGCTTTTCGACACGCTGTCATAGGCATAAATCAGCTCCCTCATCCCGGCCATATAAGTAGTGGAATACGTGACAATCAGTTCGTCCTCGCCGTCGAAGTCGATGTCAAATACCGCAAAGCTGTTGGCCGTGATATCATAATTCTCCCCCGGCTGATACCCATATTCTTCCCCGTCCGGAAAAATCTGGTCGAAATAGATGTCCTCCAATATGGAGACATAGGCATCCGTCATCTCTTTCCGGTTCGGATCCGTCCCTTCCCCAAACCCTGTCAGACGACCGCTCTGCGCTCCCGCCGCGCCTTCCCCGGCGGCATCACCCGCAGCACCCTCAGAGCCTTCCGGGCCATCACCATCTAAAGCCTCGGAGTCTGCACTTGCGGCACCATCACCTGCACCGCGGTTATCTCCCAAAGCTCCCGAGCCTGCACCATCACCAGCCAAAGCCTCGGAGCCCCTCTGTCCGCCGCTCTGCCCCCCAATTCCCAGAGACGCAGACCCGTCCTGGTCTCCGCCGTTCTCTGTTCCGCCGCTCTGCAGACCCTCCGCAGCCCCATCCGAAGACATTTCTGTCTTATTTCCATCCTCTCCGGCACACCCGCTCAACACAGCTGCCGTCAGGCACAGCGCCGCCCATTTCCATACCGCATTCTTCACATTCCTCAATATCCGTCCTCCCAATCCACACGCCATCTCAACCCGCTTGGCACCTGCGTCAGTGCATGGGGTAACTGTCATATGGCCCTGTTATATACTCAGCCTCCCTGGTGGATGACGACAAAAAGATACTGTAATATTTCCCGGCTTCCGTCACGACGATAAATTCCTCGCCGTCCCTGTAAGTCTGCCGGATAGTCTCCCCTTCCGTCAGCGCGGAACGCCCGAAATACCACTCCGCCAGCTGGAGATCGCTCATCTGGTCCATCCCCTCCGGCACGAACCACTGCGTCACAGGCGAATACCATACCACCCGCTCCGTGACCAGATTCATCTGCTCGATACATTCCTGAAAGCCTGCCCGCGCTCCATAGACCCGGCTGTAAAATGTCCTGGAGGCCTCCATGTCCGCCGGTGTATTCCCGAAGATGAAATCTCCGAAATCCGTCACCGAGAAGCAGAGCGTATCCAGCTTCGTGCCGCTCCACTCATACAGCTCCGTCAGCGCCTCCCTGGCCCAGTACACGAACCGCTCCGTCAGCGCTCCCCCATAGCGGGTGCCGTAATCCCATTCGTCCACGGCCGGCAGCGCATAAGACGTCTCGCAATACGTCAGATCCAGCCTGGGGAACAGGGCATCCTCTCCATCGTTCTCCTCTACATAGCGCACCATATGCAGCACATCGTACTCATCAAACCTGTAATATTTTGTGGAGCGTCTCCCGTCCCCGTCGTCCGTAGCGCTTTCTATGACCTGTTCCCCCTCATTCACCCGGAGATTGGGAATCATATAGCCGGGCACGAACTTTCCTTGCTCAGGATTCCACAGATAACAATAGCACGGAACATTCCCCTCTCCGGCTCCGCCCTGCAGGACGAAATCCTGAAAACCGTCAAAATTCAAATCCGCCACGAAGACAGCCCCGCCCACCACCTTGGACAGCAGCAGCCCGTTTTTGTCGGCCTGGAATTTTCCCACCTCGCCCGCCGGCAGATTCTCGGCCGTGCGCAGCGGTTTGGCGAACAAAGGCTCCTCTGCCGTCTCATAGGACCACATTTTCCCGTCCCCGCTGCGGATGTCCTCCAGAGCCCTTGTGTACAGCACCTTCACGTCCTCCGGGCAAATCGTCTGCAAAGTCTCCTCTGTCCTGTCGTGAATCCAGTTCAGCTCAATCCAGTCAATCCGGTACTCCCCGCTGCCCGGGACGGCTTCCCCGCCAATTTTCAGCGTATAGTCCCTTCCGTCATTGAGGTCAATGGGCGCGATGGACGTGCTTTCCGCCGCTGCGTCCGCAGGCCCTTCCGCATCGTCTCCCACCGGCACGCTGCTGACCTCCGCGTCATTGCCGCTTCCGCTTATCCCGGCCATTCCCTCAGGGATATCCGCCTCCTGGCCGCTGACCCTGCCGGTGAACGTCACCATAGAGCACAATACCGTCAATATCATTACGGCTGCCAGTGTGCCCGCATTTCTCCTGGGATGGCCCACAATCATCAGCAGACGCTCCTTCAGCTGCTTCTTCCCTCCGGACATGGCGGTGGAAAGCTTCAGGCCCCCCGACAGCACGCCGCCCTGTTGGCTGAAATCCAACAATGTTCTGCCGTAGCGGATTCGCTCGTCCTCCCCCAGAATCTCCAGGGCTCTCTCGTCACAGGCCAGCTCCCCGTCCTGCCTGGACAGGCACGCAGCCAGCCATACCAGCGGATTGTACCAGTGAAGGCAGACACAGACCGCCCGCACCCATACCCACAGATTGTCCCCATGCCTGTAATGAGTGTTCTCATGGGCCAGGACATACCGCAGAGACCGCCCGTCCTCCGCCACCCTCGGATTCAGGTACACCGCCGGACGAATCAGCCCGAACATGCAGGGGGCCGCCACCACTGACGATACATAGACCGGAAGCCTGCTCTCCAGCTCCGTGGGAAACCGCCTTCGGGATATATAGACGCGCTTCCGGTATTTCCCGTTCATTGCCGCCAAAATACCTGCGAACAGCGCCACGCCAATCAGCCAGAGGCAAAACAGAACATTTGTTCTCGTTATTTTCTTTCTTCCGGCAGAATCTGGATTCATTTCCACAGGTTCGCCTAAATCATCTGCGTCCAGCCCGGAAGCGCCCGATGACACCGAGGGGATTCCGGACGCCGCGCCTCCGCCGCCCGTCTCTTTGGAGCCCTCCCCGTTTACACTGCTGCCCACTTGCGCATTCCGCGGGCGCTCTACAGATTGCCCTCTGGCAGCCCCCTGTTCCGCTCCGTTGCCGGGCTGGCCGTTCTGTCGGTTCGCCGCTGATTCCCCTCCGTCAGCCCCCTGTTCCGCTCCGTTGCCGGACAGCCCGCTCTGCCGATACACCGCTGCCTCACGCCCTTCGGTCTCCTGCTCTCCTTTGCTCTCGGACTGGGCATCCTGCAGAGAATCCATCGTCCCCTGCCCTTCAGCCCTCTGCTCCGCTCCGCTGCCGGACAGCCCGCTGTCTGCCGAAGCCGCCGCCAGGCTGCCGGAACCATCCGCCGGCCCCCCTTCCTCCAGCCGGACCGCGCCCGCCAGGACATCGACTATCCCCTGGGAGACCTTCGCCTCCTCCTGCACATCCCGGCCTTCCACGTCCTCCCGGAACGCCAGATAATTCAGCACGCTCAGCCCGCTCTCCGCAAAAGACAGCGGAACCAGCAGCCGCACCGCCACCAGCAGCCACAGGGCATACCTCACCCGCATCGTTATCCTGTCCCTGAAAAAATACCGAATAGCGATGACGAACACTATCAATACGCTTGCAGAAATCACCCACTCACTCATACTTTTCTTCCTCTGCCCTGTCCAGAATCTCCCGCAGCTGCGCCAGTTCCTCCGAACTCAGCCGCTGCCTTTCCACGAAACCGCTCACCAGCATGCTGATACTGCCGTGATAGACCCGCTTCAGGAAATTCTCCGTCTCCTTCTTCACCGCCTCCTCGCGTTCGATCAGCGGGACATACGCCCTCATCTGCCCGTTGTCCACCCAGGCGATCATCTCTTTCTCCGTCATCCGCTTCAGCATGGTCAGCGTCGTGCTCCGGCTCCAGCCCACCCGCTGGGCCATGTCGGCCACGATACGGCTGCCCACCTTGGGTGACTCCTCCCACAGGCTCTCCATGATATTCCATTCCGCTTCGCTTAACGTCTTCATACCGGCTCCCATCCTTCTGCCCATACAGGCCCGAATCAAAAAACAGCGCTCCTTGCATCAGTTATTTTCCGACAATTTCCAGGGCGCCGTCGTCCTTCTGTCTACACCGTAAACACAGGATACCAGATTTTGTCGACATTGTCAACAAGAACAAACCAAGGGGCCGGGGCGCAATCCAGCCGCCCCGCGGAAAAAGCCGCCCCACCCCGCAGTCGGTCACCCGGCTCTGCGGCATGGAACGGCCTCTGAATAAGCTTTTTCCCATCAATCGTTGGGTCTCTGATAGAACCGCCCGGACAGGCTTTCCGTGCGGATCATGTTCACGAACGCTACCGGATCCACCGCCCGGACATGGTTCAGCACCTTGCGCACCTCGTCCCGCCCTACCACGGAATAAATGATGTCGCATTCCTGCTTCATATAGCACCCTTCCCCTTTGATCAGCGTGGCGTCATGGTTGGTGGTCTCCCGGATGGCCTCGTAGACCTCATTGGGCTTCTTGGTGACAATCAGCAGCGTCTGCTTCTGGTACCGCCTGTGCAGCGTATGCAGGACCTGGGTGGCGGTGAACTGGAAAATGATGGAATACAGCGCCTTCTCCCACCCGAACAGCGCGCCCGCGATACAGAGAATCACAACATTCCCGGCAAAAATGTAATTCCAGGAATCAATGTCCAGCTTCTCCGACAGGAAAATGGCGATGAAATCCGTGCCCCCGGAAGTGCCGCCCGCCATCAGGCAGATGGTCATGGCCAGCGCGTGGAACAGACCGCCGAACACCGACACCAGCAGCATATCCGTGGTCACCGTAAATCCAGGGATGATGTCCGTGAGCAGGCCGGATACCACAATCAGCAGACAGGAGTACAGCGTGAACTTCTTGCCGATGAACTTGAAGCTGATCACCACCGGAATGGCGTTCAGCGTAAAATTGATGACAGAAAAGGGCGGCTCGAAATCCCACAGCAGCACGCAGATCTCCTGCAGCAGCCTGGTCAGTCCCGTGAACCCTCCTGGAATCAGCCCGCCTGTGCGCACGAATGTCTTCAGGTTCACGGCCATGAGCACGGCAGCCACCAGAATCATGACGGTCCGCTTCACAGTATCCATTACCGCATTTTCCACTTTTGTCTTCATTTCTGTTTTCTTTTTCCTCCTTCATCTCGTTCCGCAGCGTCCTTCCGCCAATGGACGAATCACCGTCTGCGGCATCAACCGGCCCGGGGCCCTTTCCCTGTAAACGCGGCCGGTTCTTGTCCTCCTCCACAGTGCACTGCGACCTGCCCTACGCTTCCCTGGGCTCAGCGGACGGCTTCCGCCTGCGCCGGATTGTCTGGATCATGGCAAATGCCACAATGCTCACCGCGCTGACGGCCGCTCCCGCATAGGAGCCCTCAGGGACATACTTCATCTCAAAGCGGTATTCCCCCGGCTCCAGGTCAAAAGCCATAAGGCAACCGCCGAACAAAGCCCCTTCCACCTCCTCCCCGTTCACCAGCACCTTCCAGCCCGCCTCATAGGGCACGGAAAGAATCAGCCTGCCCGCCTGCGCCATGGTAATGTCCCCGGAAAGGAAATCGCTCTCCCAGACCACATGCTCCATGTGCTGGGCGGAAAGCAGCTCCAGAACCTGCCCAAGGACTTCCCTGTCCATGGCGTACACGTCCGCGTCCACCCTGGGGGTCTCGTCCTCCTCGTTGCCATTGGTCAAAGTGATGGTCTGCCCTTTTTCCAGATAGCCCAGATACAGGACGGAACCTTTCTTCAAATCCTTGAACTTCTCCTCATCCGTGCTGCCGCCGATACAGTCCACCTTGTTGGTACCGGAAGCCGTGAGGACCGCGTAATAATATCCGCCCTCCTGCGCAGTGAACACTACATCGTCCCTGGCTGCCTCAGCCCTCACCGGTCTGAAAAGCATCCCCTCGGCCCCTAAGTCCTCCGCCATCTGATTCTGCAGCAGAAGCCCATTGCCCTCGAACCCTTCCGGCAAGTCGAAGCCCAAAGGCGCCACATAGCCGAAAGGCAGCAGGGCATTGCACTGATAGAGGAACACATCCCCGCTTTGGCCAAGCAGAGTGTATAGGCTGTTCTCATATTTTTCCGACTCACCGAACATATAATTCACGTTCAGCATGGCCGAAACCAGCGCCGTGGCGCCGTCAAAGCCATAATACACCTTGCTGTGGCGCATGCCGAGCCTCTGGTACATGTCCATCACATAGGAATTCAGCGTGGAGGAAAACACGCTGGCCGTGGGGTAACCGGTCAGGGTGCCGTCGTTCTTCGTCTTCCTGGTGAACTTTTCCAGGCGGTAGAACCCCTCCTCCCGTGTCCTGGTCACTTCATACAGCGCTTTGTAGTCCTCCTGCTGCCCCAGATACGCGCTGCGGCTCACCGTGCCTACGCTGGTGCCATAGGTATTGATGGCGCTCTCCGCCACCATCATCACCAGGGCGGCCACCGCCACCGCCTGGAGCGTCATCCGCTTCTGCCTGGTCCGATACAGATACAGCAGCACCGCATAGACACCGGCGAACACCAAAGTCAGCAGCTTGACCCCCAGTTCAAAGTCCTCATGGTCGATGAACTTCCCGCAGAAGAGGATGAAGCCCAACGCCCACAGAAAGCTGTAGAGAATCTGCTGCCCTTCCATCTCCCTGACCCCTCTGAACGCCTCATAGCACATGGTCAGCACCAGGAAGATGTAGAGGAAGGACTGCCTGGCCGGCAGGGAATCCGGATAGTTCAGCCCGTGCCAGATAAAGTCCAGGACATTGGTGCTGAAGCTGATCAGCAGAAAACCCGCCAGCGCCATGCGGCAGAACTTCTCCCGGATAGAGATGCGCCGGTTCATCAGGTACAGGGGAACCATCAACAGCACCGCGCTGCCGCAGTAGATATTGGGCCAGTGGTCCAGCCCCCGCTCCGTATAGACGCACATACAGTGCCTCGCCAGCATGTCCAGCACGGAAAAATACGATTCCACCTTCTTGGGGAAATCCATATCCCCGAAATCCGTCCGCAGGATGGCGCACACCTCCGGAATCAGCAGCACCGCGGCCATCCCCCCAGCCAGCAGGGAATACAGCGCGAAATATCCCGGAATGCCTTTCTTCCATATATTGTGCACCCAGTCCTTCTCCAGGGCCAGAAGCAATATGAAGTACAGCACCAGGAAAATGCATATCATGATTGAGATATAATAATTCGTGAAAATGGACAATGCCAGGGTCACGCAGTACAGGCCGCCGCGCCCTTCCTTCACCAGCCGCTCCAGTCCCAGCACGATCAGCGGCAGCAGCACCACGCAGTCCACCCACATGATATTGTAATTGTAGGCGGCCATGAAGCCAGACAGGGCATAGAAACAGGAAAAGAACAATGCGCCGATATCATTTCCACGTTTTTTCGTCCAAAGGCTTTCCGGTGCATCCCCCACGTCCTTTGCATCCTCCGCCTGAAAATGCTTCTTCAGATACAGATAGGAGGTCAGCCCTGCCAGCCCTATCTTCAGCACGATGAGGTAGCTCATGAACTCCATCAGATGGCTCTCCGGCACCAGTAGGGAAAAGATATGGAAGGGGCTGGCTAGATAGTATACAAAAAGCGCCAGGAAATTGGAGCCAATCCCTACATTGAAGGAAAAGCTTAGGCTCTCCCCACCTCTCACCTTATGGAGCAGTTCGCTGAAAAAAGGCATGTACTGGTGATACATGTCGGAGAACAGGAAGCTCCTGTCCCCGAACGGGTATATCCGGTTAATCACGAACAATGCCAGCATGATTATAGTCGGAATCAGCAGCGAAAGGACGAGAACGGCCCTTTCCCATTGTCCCCTGGTTTTCTGTTTCATCTTCTTCATCACAGTCAACTTGCCTTAGGGACTGTCCCGAAACAACTCGCGCAGTCCATAGCCTCAGGAAAGGCCAGAAAAGCGGCCTTGCCCGCGCGAGTTATTTGAAGCCAGTCCCTTACCGCCCTGAGGGCCGGCGTATCTCCTTCTATTTGTTCCAAATGGATTGATTTTGAACCATGTACCCCGCCCTCTCCCAGAAAACCTTTTTCTGTCGGTTATGGCGTACATGCTCTGTCCCTTAAACAAGGACATTATATCTCAAACTGAGGGAAATGTCTATCTTTTAATCATTGCATTATGTATCTGTCTTATTTTCTTCTTGTTGCCCTGCTGCCTCCTTTCCCCGGCTCCGGCATGTGCGAATTTCTACAGTGAAAACCGCATGCCGCCGGCCGCCTATCAGGCGCAAAGCAAAGCAATCATGAGAATTGCCTGGCAAGATTCAACGTGAGCCCGCGAAAACCTTCAGGAAAAGCGGGGGTAGCGCCAACTGCCCCGCCAAAAAGCCCGGACGCTAACTCTGAATCCCTCGCTGATAATCAGTTGAACACTCAAAAGTTATTTCGCAATACTTCCTTAAGATGGTATCTTTCCCAGACAGAACATATATTATCTATAAGGAAGGAATCTATCTCAGCAAAAGGCAGGAGGTTTAGAAAATTTGCACAGGACAGACATAAAAATTGCGATAGCGGGGACAGCGGCAGATACCGTAAATTATGTGAAATACGTGGCATCTGCACAGGCTGTACCTGTGGTGACATTGGAGCGGGAGATAATAGCTGGCTGCGACGGGCTGCTGCTGCCGGGGGGCGGCGATATCACGCCTGCTTTCTATGGGGAACAGAACCACGGCTCCCACAACATCCATACGGAACTGGACATCCTGCAGCTGCAGGCCTTTGACCTGGCTCTCCGCAGAGGGCTGCCGGTCATGGGCATCTGCAAGGGGCTGCAGGTCATGAATGTAGGGTTGGGAGGCACTTTGATACAGAATTTGGAGCCGGAATCCCAGGGGCGGCATGGGTACGACAATGGCGATAAGTACCACACTTCCGTCATCCATGAGGGTTCCTGGCTATATGAGCTATACGGCGGTGAGGCCACAGTGAACAGCGCCCACCACCAGGCGCTGGGGCAGCTGGGAGAGGGGCTGTACGCTGTCCAGCGCTGTCCGTTGGACGGGTGCATCGAAGCGGTTGCCCATGAAAGTCGTCCTATCATTGGTGTCCAGTGGCATCCAGAGCGGATTGATTTCGGGACATCCGGGACGGACGGCGGAAAGGTATTGAGGTATTTCCTGAAACTGGTTTCTGACTGCCAGTCCATGACACGCCAAACGCTGCTTAGGCCCCCTGTGCAAAGTAGGAGCGAATCTAACTCCGGGCAAACGAGCGCTCAAAATGGCAGTTCCTCCGGCATCGGCCCGCACCTTACAGTGCAGCAGGCATCTCTCCCATGATTTTTACATACTCCTCCGATTTGTCCCGCATGATGCAAAATCCCCTGTCCAATTCCGCCAGCGGAAATCTATGGGAAATCAGCCGGCTTATATCTATGCGCTTCTGTGAAAACAGCTCCAGCGCATAGTGCCAGTCGTCTGCCCGGTGGTGTGTAAAGGAAGAATTCCAGGTGCCCCTGACAGTCAGCTGGTTGCGCAGTATCTTCCAATAGACATCCTTGCCCAAAACCATGTCGGAAGCCGGATTCCCCACCAGGCAGATTCTTCCTGACGGAGCGGCACTGTCCACAGCCTGCGTCATTGTCTCGTTTCTCCCCACACATTCAAAGACCACATCCGCGCCATGCCCCTGGGTCTGCTCCATTATCCATTTGCCGGCATCCTGTATGCGGCTGTCACAGTAATCAGCCTCAGGCAACCCTAATTCACAGGCTTTACTTTTCTGCAGCTCCTTGTTCCCGACGACCAGGATTCTCTTGATGGACTGCAGTCCTACCGCCCTTCGGGGCTCGGGCTCTGCGCCGGTTCCGCTTTCCCGGCCTGCCGGAACACTGCCCTGCTGTACCGGCACTGCGTCAAATTTCCTTCCGCCCCTGCCCTCTTCCAACAGCAGAGCCAGCAATAAAAGCCCTATTGTCCCCAGCCCAAATACTACTGCCGCCTCTTCCTCATTGTTGCCTGGTGCCCCTGGAACTCCTGCCGGAATCACCCGCCTCACGGCATGGACTGCCACCGCCATAGGCTCCAGCATAGCTGCCTCT
>OFFK01001850.1_pt1 | contig 13912 bp, 8 predicted proteins | sample 1521361 | NCBI WGS metagenome assembly OFFK01 (sample SAMEA3504096, study PRJEB24116) | mouse gut metagenome | biome: mouse gut; feature: mouse-associated habitat; material: faeces | place: Denmark | collected 2011
GGGCCCATCCGGCCCAAGACCCGACAAGCGGTGGAACAGGCCGCCCGGACACGGGCGGCCCCTGCCAGCGTCCCCGGTCCCGCTGGGAAGAAGGCCGTCGCCAGAGGGACCGCTGACCGGGCCCGGAAGAAAGCCCGGCGGGAGGCCCAGCGCGGTATGCTCCAAAAATCCAAGCAGACGGCCCAGGCTGCCGCCGACCTGTCCAAGCGGGCGGCCCAGGCCACGGTGAAGGCGGTGAAGGAGCTGATCAGCGCATTGTCCGCCCTGGTGGGCGGGGGTGTGCTGGCCGCCGCCATGTGCGTGATCTTCCTGGTGGCCGCCGTGATCGCGTCCCCCTTCGGCATCCTCTTTGCCAACGAGCCGTCCCCTGGGGCGGTGCCGCTGGCCGCCGCCGTCAATCAGATCAACATGGAGCTGTCCGACAAGCTGGCCGCCCTGCAAGCGGGAGACTACAACGCCATCGACATCCAGGGCGCCGCCCCGGACTGGAGGGAGGTGGCGGCGGTATTCGCCTGCAAGACCGCTATGGGAGCGGACAGCGTGGACGTGGCCGCCCTGACCCCTGACCGGGTGGCGCGGTTAAAGGCCGTCTTTTGGGATATGTGCGCCCTTTCATCCAGTGTGGAGATCATCGACCACCCGGCCACGGATGATACCGAGGCGTGGACGGAGAAGAAGCTGCACATCACCATCACCCCCAAGAGCGCTGACGATATGCGCACGGCCTATGTGTTCTCCGCCGATCAAAACAGCACCTTGACGGAGCTGCTGGACGAGCTGGACGTGATCGGCGGCCTGCTGGCGAACCTGGGCATATCGGACGAAAAGGTGATAGAGGTCCTCCAACGTTTGCCGGACGATCTTTCCCCGGAACGGCGGGCTGTGGTAGAAACGGCTTGTAAGCTGGTGGGCAAGATCAACTACTTTTGGGGCGGCAAGAGCAGCGCCATCGGCTGGGACCCCCGCTGGGGCACATTGATGAAAGTGACCGCGCCGGGGAACGATACCAGCGGCACCTATCGGCCCTTCGGCCTGGACTGTTCCGGGTTCCTGGACTGGGTGCTGAAAAACGTGGGCCTGCCCAGCGACGGGCATTGGTATGTCAACCGAAATTTGACAGCGGTATCGACCGCCAACGCCAAGCCGGGGGATTTTGCCCTCTACCCGGACGCCTCCCATATCGGCGTGGTGGTGGGCCGGAACGAGGCGGGGAAGCTGCTGGTGTGCCACTGTGCCAGCGGGCAGAATAACATCGTGATTACCGAGTTTTCCGCCTCCGGCTTTACCGTTGTGGGCAAGCTGGCCTTTATGGACTAAAAAATAAATCTCATGGTGAGACACGATTCTTGTCGGGAATTAAATCTCACCATGAGACACATTTTTATCCTTCATTTGTTCCGGTCGTTTGTACTCGATCAACTCTCCCGCTTCTACTTTCAAATACCAGCACAGCTTACAAATAAGCCCAGTATCCATCCTCTGAAAATCATTACGGCAATATCTATTGAAATTGGCACGAGGAATGTCCAAATCCTTGCAAATCTGATTTTTAGAGATTCCGCGCGCTTTCAAAATACGCTCAATATTCAGCGTCAATGCTCCGTAATCCATAACAAAGTCCCTCTTTACTTAGATGGCCTTATTATATATAATAGGAACGCATTTAATAACTCACCATATAGTAAGTCCTTATATAGCTACCTCAAAGAGAAGCGACACATGACCACAATATTTTGGCTATTGAATTTGTAAAAATCAAAAGCAAGGAGTAATCTACATTGAAAACATGGTTAAAGAGACAGGATAAAACATTCCACAGTTGTTGGCGGGATATTATGAAAGCCATGATGATTACCGCATTGCTTTTAGTCTCTTTTGCTTTCGGCTTTTTTCTGCGCGGCATGACAGCGGATCGTGATGTGGGATTGTGGAAATCCCTTGTTTCTACGCCAGGATCGTAAATCTGCGCCTTATGTGGAAACGGGAATGGTATCGCTTAACATGCCTCTGGCTGTATGTTCAAGCGCAACCGCCATTTGGTGGATCACAGCGGGGTATGCGTCTGCTATCTGACAAAGGAGCGTGGCGGGACCGCCTACACTGCTCAATACGCACAAAGGCAGGGGCTTGAGATAGTTAATACCGCGCGGCACGAAATCCCATAATATGGGATATTGCGGGGTAAAAAATGTGTCTCATGGTGAGAAAAATTTCCCGCCGTAGCCGTTTTTCAAAAATAATTAGGAAAAAACCATTGAAACTATATGGTTATAGAGTGGACAAAAAATGGGCCGTTTTGGTAGAATGGCATAGGTCAAATTATACGTCGAGACAGACATATCCTATTTTGCAATTTTTTCACAGAAAGGGGTTGACAGGGAATGACGCTCAGGTATGCTTTTATCAGCCAGCCAGCCAGCCAGCCAGCCAGCCAGCCAATAAAAGGCTACTCGCCCCTTTTTTTCCTGTCAAGCCCATATTTAACCGAAACGGCCACCTGGAAAGCGTTTTTTGCTGTCCGGGCGGCCTTTTTGCGCTCATTTGAGGAAAAGGGAGGCTGAACAGTGGACCAAAATTATATTGCACCAGCAAGTGCGCTGAAAAAGCTGAAAAAGGCCCGGAGCCTGTCACAGACGGTTTATCTCTACGGGGCCACCGGCTACGGCAAGACGGAGCTGGTACGCCAGTACCTGTCGGGCCGCAGGTACATCTATCTCTCCTGCGAAGAGCTGCCCTGGGAGGCCGGGGCGCTGCCCTCAGAGGAACCGGGCAGGCAGAACCGCCGTATAGTGGTGATCGGCAACCTGCACCGGCTGAAAAGCGAGGAACTGCGCCGGAAGATTTTGGCATTGGAAAAAAGAAAGGATATATGGCTTATTTTGATTGGCCGGAGTCCCCTCCCGACCTGGCTGATGTCCCGGCACATTCAAGAAGTATTTGTTGTGATCTCGGAGAATGACCTGCGGATGGGCCGGGACGAGATCACCGCCTATCTGGACGCCCGCGGTGTCACCCATACGGAAGAAGATATTCAGTATTTGCAGAATACCGCCGAGGGCAACGCCTACATCCTCCACCATGTAGCCCTGCGGATGAAAGAGGGAGAACACCCCGGCCCGAAGCTGCAAACGGAAATACGGGAGGCGTTCGCGTCCTATCTGGAAAACGTGGTGTTGGTGCGCTGGGACAGCGACCTGCTGGAATTTTTAATGCAGGTCAGTGTGGTGGACGAGTTTACCTTGGAACTGGCGGAGATGATCTCCGGCAACCTCCACGTCACCGCCCTGTTGGAGCAGGCAGCGGAGGCCGGAAATTTTATTTCCCAGGAGGACGGCACATACCGCTTACGCCCGGTGCTGATCGATGCCCTGCGGAACCGGGCGCTGAAGGTCTACGGCCGGGAGCGTGTCAAGGACCTTAAATACAACGCAGCTCTCTACTATGAAATGCACAATAAGGTTGTACCCGCCCTGAAACTGTTCGAGGAGTGCGGCAAAACCGAGCGCATCAAAAATCTGTTGATCCGCAACGCCCGGATGAACCCCGGCAACGGCCACTATTACGAACTGCGCCGCTACTATTTCAACATGGACGAGAGGGAGATCGAGGACAGCCCGGTATTGATGGCGGGTATGAGTATGCTGCACTCCATGCTGATGGACGACGAAAAAAGCGAGTATTGGTACGAGAAGCTAAAAGCCTTTGCCACCAATGCCAAGGGCGGCGTCCGGCGGGAGGCTCTGAGCCGTCTGGCCTACCTGGACATTGGCCTGCCCCACCGGGGGAGCCGGGACGTACTGGAAATTATAAAAAACATCCCCGCCCTGCTGTTCGACAAGGGCAACCGCCTCCCGGAGTTTTCCGTCACCAGCAACCTCCCCAGCACCATGAACGGCGGCAAGGATTTTTGCCATTGGAGTCCCGACGATACCAAGCTGGCAAAGACTGTGGGGCCGCTGGTGGAGCGTGTGCTGGGCAGCTATGGAAAGGGACTTGTCAAGGCCGCGCTGGGCGAGAGCTACTACGAAAAAGGCGGGGACAATTACGAGGTAATGTCCCTGCTGACCCGCGCCCAGGTGGAGGCAGGGCAGGGCGGGACGATGGAGATCGCCTTTGCCGCCGTAGGCGTCCGGGTACGGCTGGCCCTGCTGCAAGGGGACAGTCCGGCGGCGCGGGAGCTGCTGGCGTCCTTTGAACAGTCGGTGAAAGAGAACCGGGCTGTCCAGCTTCTGCCCAACATCCAGGCGCTCCGCTGCCGGTTGGCCTTGTATGAGGGCGATATGGATATGGTGGAACGCTGGATGAAAACCGCCCCGGACGAGGATCGGGAGTTTTGCAGTTTGGAGCGTTACCGCTACCTGACCAAAGTACGCTGTTATCTGGCGAATGGGGCATATACAAAGGCCCAGGCCCTTTTGGAAAAGCTGCGCTACTATGCCGAGCAGACGGGCAGGCCCTATGTCCGCATGGAAACCGGGCTGTTGTCCGCCATCACCAAGGAGCGGGTTGGCGGGCCATGGCAGGAGGAACTGGCCACCGTTCTGAAAGAAGCGGAGCGTTACCGCTTTCTGCGCCTGATTACCGAGGAGGGAGCGGCGGTATGGCCCCTGTTCCAACGGGAGAAAAAGGCGTTGCAGGAAGCTGGGACGTTGAATAAGGACTGGCTGCGCCGCCTGCTGGCCGAGGCCGAGGAAGTGGCCCGGCGCTATCCCCTCTACCTGAAAAAGCGGGCGGCTGTGGCGGCGGATTTCAAAGGCGTCGCCCTGACCATCCTGCGATTGCAGGCCGACGGATTGTCCCTCAATCAAATTGCCCAAAGACTGGATATGAAGCCCTTTTCCGTGTCCTATCATATTCAAGAAAACTATCGTAAGCTGAATGTTTCCCGTAAAGCTGACGCTCTGATCGCAGCACGAAGCCTGGGAATTTTATAGGCCAAGAAATATGTCTCATCATGAGACATATTTCCCATCACAGGGAGGAAATGAGTATGAACGCAGTTATATACACGCCGTCCGATACGGAATACGAGCTGTTCACCCGCATACTGCGGGAGGAAGCGCCAGACGCGCAAATCGTCCGCGACCCGGACGACGGCCATTTTCACTGTGAATCGGAACAGGATTTTGTGGTGGTGAGCGTGGACGGCGCGAAGGGGATGGAGCTGGCCATTAAGCGGGAGATCAATTATAAAACAATGGTTGTCTGGATCACCAGCGACCGCTATTTTGCGGCAATGGCGATACGCTATCAGGTCTTTGAATTTCTGACCCGCCCCTTTGACGAAGCGGACTTCCGGGCGGCGGTCAAGCGGTTCCTGACCGGGGATATCCACCCCCAATATAAACTGCCTGTTAAACCCGTCGGCATGGTTCCAGCCGAAACCCTCTAATTTCTATTTCCAAGGAGGATGTCCTATGAAACGCAGAATATTAAGCATCATCACCGCTCTGGCCCTGTGCCTGAGCCTGTGCCCTGCCTGGGCGTTTGCGGCGGAGGCAGACCCCGCCCTCTGTAAGCACCACCCGGAGCATACGGAGGACTGCGGCTATATCGCCCCCACCGAGGGCCAGCCCTGCGGCCACCAGCACACAGCGGGGTGCTACACCCTGGGGGTACTCCCCGACGCGGACGGCGGCGACCCCTATGAGATCGGCGCGGATACGGAAAACCTGCTGGACTGCCAGCACGTCCATGACAGCGAGTGCGGCTATGTCCAGGCCAACCCCGGCCAGCCCTGCGGGTTTGTCTGCCGTATCTGCCCCATTGAGGACCTGATCGCCGCCTTGCCGGGTAAAGTGACGGAGGATAATGCGGACGAAGTGCGGGCACAGCTTGACCAAATCCGCGCCCTGTTCTCGGAATTGACCGAGGACGAACAGGAGCAGATCGACCTGTCCCGCTGCTATGTGCTGCAAGAGGCGCTGGACGGGGCCAACGCCCCCATGCCCCTGACGGGGGCAGTCTCCTACGTGGACGCGGACGGAACCACCCGGCAAAGCCCGGAGGACTGCACCGTCCTCACGGCGGAGATGGCAGGCACGGAGCTGTCCGGCGGCTGGTATGTTGCCCAGGGCGATGTAAACGTTGACTCGAACCTGTTCACCTTCACGGGGGACGCCTACCTCATCCTGTCAGACGGATGCAACCTCACCGGAACCATCTACGCCAAAGGCAACCTGACCATCTACGCCCAGTCTGGCGGCTCCGGGAGCCTGACCGCCACGAGAGGCAGTGGCACAGACCCGCACGCCCTGAACAGCGACCAAACCATCACCATCAACGGCGGCAGGATTACCGCCACAGGAAGCGACTGCGCGGCCATCGGCGGTGCGAACCAGAAAAATGGCGCCGTGGTAATTAACGGCGGCACGGTAACTGCGTCTACCAGCGGATCTGCCCGATGCGGCGCGGCCATCGGCGGGGGCGCAGGCGGAGACGGCTTAGTCACCATCAACGGCGGCAGGGTGAACGCGACCAGCAGTATGAACAAATTACCCCAAGCAGACAGCAGCAGCGGCGCGGCCATTGGTGGGGGGTTCAATCGATCAACCGTCGGAATTGAAGGACCTGGCCTCAGTAGCGGCGACGGCACAGTCACCATCACGGGCGGCACGGTGTACGCGTCAAATCAGGGAACACAGATGCCAGCGGTGGGCGGCCGGAACAGCTCCGTCAGTGTCAGCGGCGGATTTGTTGCGGCGAACAACAGTAAAGGAACCGCTTTTGGTGGGAACCCTTCATTCCAGAACGCCATCGTCTCTTCCAACGGTGCGGGCAACGTCTACGGCAGCGCAGAGCTGACCGAAAATATTACCATCGGCACTGGAGGGAATTTGAAATCTCTGCATATCCCCTACGGCGCAAGTCTCAGCGGCAGTGGAAACTTGACCATCTCCCTCAATGGTAGTTTCACCACGGAGAATCTGACCGCAGATATGATACAGGTCCCCGCCAGCGCGAACACCAGTATGACGGAGGAAGAGATTGCGGCCAGTCTCACCATCCAGAACCCCACCGTCTGCGGGCAGACCTGTACTGTCACTGGCTGGAGCAGCCCTGTGGTGGAAAAAAAAGAGGGGACGAACAACGTCTATACCGCCACCTACACGCTGAACAGTAACAAGAGCGTCACGGTCACAAAAGAGTTTGAAATATTTTTCATCCAAACGGAGATGGTAAAGTACCTGGACAAAAGCGGAACAGAGCAGGAAGTGGAGGCCGCTGTTATCACCGGCAACCACGGCGGCCGGACAGAGACCTTGCGGGACGGCGGCTGGTACGTGGTTAAGGATACCGCCGCGCGCAAGGTGATATCCGCCGGGGCCAACAGCCATATCATCCTGGCGGACGGGTGTGTGCTGGACGCCTGGATGAGCGTTGACAGCGGGAAAAGCCTGGATGTGTACGCTCAAAGCGCCTCAAGTGGGCGGTGGACGTTGCTAGTTAAGAACTCAGCGAGTGGAATCCACTGCAAGGGTAATCTCACGGTTTATGGCGGCAACCTAAACAGCACCCGTACTATAATTGATTCATCCGGCAGCATGAACGTCAACGGCGGCAGTGTGACGGTCAAAAACACCTCAGACACAGCGGGAACGATAACTGCAACGATCCAAAATACAGGCACACTGGCCCACAACGGCGGCACATTTACGATTGAGAAAAACGCGTACGGGTCTACGTTCGAGGGCTCCGGGCGATACTGCACGTCCATTCTGCCGGAGAATACGGCGCTGCCAGCCGGAACGCTGGCCGACAACGGAACGAATCAGTCGGAGGCAGTAAAGGCCCAGGCTGTCCCGAACCTCCGCTATTCCGGCCAGCTATTTGAGCTGGTTGGCTGGACGCTTTCCACAGTCTCTATGGTAGGCAGCGACACCAGCAAATACGAGGTTGTCTACACAAAAGACGGCTCCGGCGAAACGGTGACGCTGACAATGACTCTGCCCCAGGAGGCCGGGGTACAGACCGTATCCTATCTGGAGGCTGACGGCACGGAGAAAACGGCGGAGTGTACCGTCCTCACCGGCAATTTAACGGGGCGTTTATCCGGCGGCTGGTATGTGCTGAAGGGAGAGGTTATAGGGAATATCGATACTCCCGGGGACGGCAAATCAGTTGTGAACCTGATTCTTGCCGATGGCTGTCATTTTAAGGGGCAGATAACGGTCAGTAAAAATTTCGTGGAAAAAGACCAGCTGAATATTTACGCCCAGTCTACCGGTACAAATATGGGGCGTATCACCATTCCTACTACTTCAATAGGCTTTGTCACTGTTTCTGAAATAAGTGTAAGCGGTAATCTTGTGGTCAATGGGGGACGAATTACAAGCGGCACCATCAAGAACAATTCGAATAGCAGCACCGTAATCAACGGCGGTATCGTAGACACCACGTTTAGCAACCTTAGCGGCACCGTCACCCGCAACCGCGGCATCATTTTTGAAAAAGGCGTGGGGACGGTCTATGGGGACGTGAAGCTCTCCGGGACCCACGACATTCCCGCCGGGCACTCCCTGCATATCCCCGCCGGGGCCAGCCTCAGCGGCTGCAACCTCACCGGCGGCGGAACCTACACCACCGGGAACATCACGGAGGACATGATCTCCGTGGATGTAAACGCCCTGAAGCCCTCGGAGGAGGACCAGTCGGCGGCGGTGGCGGAGAAGGCCGCAGTTACCGGGACAGTGGAGATTTGCGGCAAGGCGTTTGCGGGGGACGCTACGGGCTGGACGCAGAGCGTTACGAAGGTGTCCGACAGCGAGTACACCGTCACCTACAGCAAGGACGGAATGAGCGTTTCCAAGACTGTAACGCTGGTGGACTGTGCCCATCAGTACGCGGGGTATGCCCACATCTCAGGGACCACCACCCACGCCCAAACCTGCACCCTCTGCGGAGCGCAGTCGGTTCCGCAGAAGTGTGATTTCACACAAGGTGCTTGCGTCTGTGGGGCAAAGCTAGCGGTTACGCTGCCAGATGATCTGGCTTTGACCTATAACGGCAAAGAACAGAAACCCGGCGTTACCGTCACCGTGAACGGGCAAACGCTGGCGGCGGCGAATAACTATACCGTGACCTACGACAACAATATCGATGCCGGGGATACGGCAAAAGTCACTGTCACCGGCACAGCGTTCGAGGGTACAGTAGAACTTCCCTTCTCCATCGGCAAGGCCACGCCCACGATTGCGTGGGAGCCCTCCTATCAGGTACTGACCTACACCGGCCAGCCTGCGGACATCAAGCCGGTCATAACACTGGTGAACGGGGAAACCTACGATGGGCCGATTTATTACACTTGGCCTGGTTTTACCAACCAACTCGTGCTGCCCACCGATGCCGGATTCAACGGCATAACGGCAAGTATCCCGGCGAAAGGCAATTACACCGCCGCCGAGACTGAGCAGGCACTGATACTGCAGATTAACAAGGCGAATCAAGACGCACCCTCCGCTCCCACCGCAGCGGAGGAAAACATCAAGGGCAACCGTATCACGTTGGATACCATCGAAAACGCGGAGTACAAGAGGGACGAAGGCGAATGGCAGACCAGCCCCGTATTTACCGGCCTTGATCCAAACCATGAATACACCTTCTATGTCCGGCTGAAGGGGGATAAAAACCACAACGCCTCCCCCAGCAGCGCGGGAGCGGCCATCACCACAAAGAAAACCATGCTGGACGGCGCAACTGTGACCGTCAGCGGCAGCTATACCTATACCGGGGCGGCGGTTGTCCCGGCAGCGGGAAATGTGACGGTAGAACTGAACGGAGTGACGATTGACGCCAGCCAGTACACCATCAGCGCCACGAACAACGTCAACGTAGGTACGTCCACGCTGACCGTCACCGCCACAGCGGATGGGAATTATTCCGGCTCCGCCAGTACGACCTTTACCATCAGTCCGGCCACGCTGACCATCAAGGCCAGCGACCAGACCATCACCTACGGCCAGAGCATCACAGAGGGAACAGGGCAGGTAAGGGCAGGATGATGTTGCCGTAGAACAGCAGCCCTTCGCCTTCGCCGGAGTGGGTCACATAGGACAGCTGGTGCGGGGAGATGCCCAGCTGTCTGGCTAAAATCTGCCGGTCGCCGCTTGCCTGGTTGAGCATATACACAAAGTCCGAGTTCTCAAAGATGTTCTCGATCTCCCGGCTGGCAAGCAGGTCCTTGATGTTCTGTGTGATGCCGGTGGGAATCCCGCCCCATTTCCGAAAGCGTTTCCAGATTTCAATGGTATAGGCGGCGGTCTGGTCCTCTTTGAGCAGCAGGTGCATCTCGTCAATGTAGTAACGGGTGGACTTGTGGGCGGCGCGGTTGATGGTGACGCGGTTCCATACCTGGTCCTGCACCACCAGCATACCGATTTTTTTCAGCTGCTTGCCTAACTCCTTGATGTCATAGCAGACAATGCGGTTGTCGATGTTTACATTGGTCCGGTGGTTGAACACATTCAGGGAGCCGGAAACATAGATTTCCAGCGCCGTAGCGATGTACTGCGCTTCTTTTTCCTCCTGGGTCAGCAGAAGGTTGTATAAATCCTCCAATACCGGCATATTTCCCGGCCTGGGGTCGTTCAGGTAATCATGGTAGACCAGCCGCACACAACGGTCGATGATGGTTTTCTGGACCGGCTGCAAGCCCTCCTTGCCGCCCACGATCAGCTCGCACAGCGACAGAATGAAGTCGGATTTCAAAGACAGCGGGCTTTCATCGTCCGAGTAGTCCAGGTTTAGGTCCATCGGGTTAATGTAGTCCCCGGAGGTGGGCGAAATCTTGATAACCTGCCCATGCAGCCGCTCCACAAGGGGCGCGTACTCCGATTCCGGGTCGCACACGATGATGTCATCGGTGGTGAGCAGAAAACAGTTGGCGATTTCCCGCTTGGCGGAAAAGGACTTGCCGGAGCCGGGAGTGCCTAAAATCAGGCCGTTGGGGTTTTTCAGCTTCTTGCGGTCCACCATGATAAGGTTGTTGGACAGGGCGTTGATGCCGTAGTACAGCGCCTCTTTCCCGTTCTGGAAAAGCTCCTGGGTGGTAAAGGGGATAAAGATGGCGGTGCTGGAAGTGGTCAGCCCCCGCTGGATTTCCACCTGGTTTTGTCCCAAAGGCAGGCAGCTCATCAGCCCCTCCTCCTGCTGGAAGTCCAGCCTTGCCAGCTGGCAGTTGTACTTCTGCGCGATGCTGGACGCCTGAAACACGTTGTTGCCCAGCTGTCTGGCGGTGTCCGCCGTATTCAGCACCAGAAAGGTCACAAGGAACATCCGCTCGTTGCGGCTCTGTAAATCCTGCAGCAGCTTTTTGGCCTCGTTCCCGTAGGTAGCCAGGTCGCTGGGAATGATGTCCATATCGTACCCTGCCCGGACCGCCTTTTTCTGTTCCTCGATCTTGGCCCGGTCCAGGTCGGTGATTTTGCGCTTGACCGTCTTGATGGCCTTTACCTGGTCTAAGGACTGCACATGGAGGCTGACAATCAGGGAGCTTTCCATATCCAGAAAATCCGCCAGCATCCGGTCGTTCAATTCCGGCGCGAGAATCTGCACAAAGCTGACCGCGCCGTACTTTTTCCCCATGCGGAACTGCCTGCCGGTGCGGAACTCAAAGGAAGTGGGGGCGATGAAGTCCTTGGTGGAAAGGCCGGAGGGGGCCAGCCAGTCCCACGAAAAGGAAAAGGGAACCTGTTCGTCCATGTGGAATACGCCATGCAGCTGGGACAGCCGCGCCCGCCCGTCCAGCGGCTCCGCCACTACGCCCAGCCGCTTGAAGTTGTTGAGCAGGTCGGTTTCAATCCGTTCCAGCCGGGGCTTTGCCGCCCGGATGCTGTCCGCGTCAATGCCGAAGGTCAGGTATTTTGTCTTAATCAGGCCGTTGTTCCCCTTTGCCAGCTGGTTTTGCAGCATCTGGGTGTACTCGCCGCGGATGTTGTCAAAATCATCCCCCTGGGGCGGGATGGTGATGGACCGGGCAAAGGTTTCCTGGGACGCGGCCAGGTTGAGGAAGGACAGCTGGAACCGGATGGAGCTGTCAAAGTAGTTGAGGAAATCGCACCAGCCCTCGAAGATGGCGGTCTTATCCTCGTTTTGGGACAGCTGGTAATTGATGTCCTGAAACTGAATGGTCTTGGTATAGTAGCAGCCGGTCACGCGGCAGATGCCGTCCGGCCACATCCGTTCATAGGGGATGCTGTCCTGCGCGGAAATCCCCTTCTGGTCAGTGCGGCTGGCGCGGGAAATGGCGGCTTCGATCTGCTTCCGATCCGCGCGGGAGAGCTTCTTTTTCACCGGCATTGGCCCTTCGCCCTCCGGCGCTCTGCCGTTTGTCCGGTTTTTCTTTGCCGTAAACAATGTCATACACCTCCTTGTCGAGTTTGTCCTGCCGCTCCAATACGGCATAGAAGTTGTTGGTCTGGTAGGGGCGCTGCCGGGGCCGGAGAAAGGATACCCGGATCATGTTGCCGATGATCTTTTCCAGCGGCTGGCCGTTCTTCTCGTACATCGCCAGCAGGAAAAAGGGCAGCATGACAAGCATCATGCACAGGGCGGCGGCGCTGTTCCCGGCTGGCCCCCGAAGCAGAAAGAAAAGCGGTACGCCAATCAGCGCCCCGCCGCCAAAGCAGACTAACTGCCGCTTGGTGAGGTTGAAGGCCACCTTTGTCTTGACCTTCGTTAAGTCTTTGGGTACGGGTACATAAGCCATTTTTGCACACTCCTTTCGTTAGTGGGCCTGGAAGATTGCCTTGGCCATGCTGCCGCTCTTAAAGAGGGTCAGGCAGAGCAGGACCGTATATCCCACACAGGACCAGATGGCGGCAATCGTATCCTCGTCGGTGGCGATGTTCTGCACCAGGACCGCGTAGATTGCCACGCAGACCATAATGAGGAACGCCTGAAAGCCTAACGCCATCAGGGAGCGCAGGTAATTCTGCCCCATGCCGCCCCATTCCCTGCCCATCATAGCGGCCATCGGGACCGGCGCGACCGAGGTGACGAGATATATTTCCAGCATACGGCCATAAATGACGATAAAAATACAGATGGTCAGCGCCCACATGGTAAGGCCGATAAACAGGGACTGGAACCACAGCCCGAACAGCGGCCCCAAATCCATCTCCATGAGCCTTGGCTCCAAATCCGCCATCGCGGAGGAAATGTCGATGGAAGCGTCCGCGCCGATGACGCCGGAAGCCTGGGCCACGATGCCCTGGGCCACATCAAACACGCCCATCACGATATTCCAGGTGTTGGTGACAATGAGGATGGCACAGGCGGTCTTGAAAATCCACTTGAAAAACACAGCGGTTTCAATATCGTGGAAGTTGTTCTTGTCGGTGATGATCTGAATCAGCTCCAGCGTCATTACAAAGGCCAGGATCACGCCTGCTATGGGGAGAATGACCGTTTCCGAAAGGCTTTGGACCATGCTGAAAATACCCGCGTTCCAGCCCTGGGGCGTCTGCCCGATCTGCCCCGATATGTCCGCCACCTGGTTGTTGACCGAATCAAACATACTGGAAAGGTTGCTCATAATGCCGCCCACCAGCATTTCTTTCAGCCAGGTGGTGATTGCATCCAGCAGAAAATCCATACAGTGCTACCTCCTTTCCGCCCCTCCCGCGTTTGCGGGAGGGGCAAAGGTATGGGTGTTTCTGGTGCGGGGATTAGCCGAACAGACCGGAGAGCAGGGGTACAAGCACCATGCCGATCAGGGCAACGCCGCCGCCCGCCATAAGCTGTTTCATGCCCTGGCTCTTGGCCCCAGGGTTGTCATTGCCATAACCTTCCAGCAGGTTGATGACGCCCCAGATACCGAGGCCGGCTCCCAGTGCGATCACGAGGGTCTGCAAAACTTCGATTGCGCTGTTGAAAAATTCCATACTTTAATTTAGCCGGAATCGCTTTGTGG
>OFFK01001851.1_pt1 | contig 13905 bp, 10 predicted proteins | sample 1521361 | NCBI WGS metagenome assembly OFFK01 (sample SAMEA3504096, study PRJEB24116) | mouse gut metagenome | biome: mouse gut; feature: mouse-associated habitat; material: faeces | place: Denmark | collected 2011
GACAGAGCGTTTGCATTCTGCAGCCTTCTTGCCCAGATACCGGATATGCCGAAGCTTCAGAGCCTGGGAGTGCGTTCGTTCTTTAGCTGCCAGCGCCTGCGGTCTGTGGTACTGCCGAAGCTGCTCCGGAGTATGGGGGAGGAATGTTTCGGTGAATGTGGCGCCCTGACACGGGTGGAGCTGAATGGGAAACTGACCGGGATCAGCAGGTATTGCTTCTATGGCTGCCGTAATCTTGTGGAAGTTGTATTCAGCGAACAGCAAAAAGATGTGCTCCAAGTGATAGGGGTTCAGGCATTCGGACAGTGTACGTCTCTGGAGACATTGGATCTCGGCGGCTTTTTGCTGCTTGAGAAGATGGGAGAGCGGACCTTCGAAGGCTGCGATTTCTTAACGACTGTCAAGTTGCCGGAGAATCTGCAGGAAGTTCCGGATCACTGTTTTGAAAATTGCCGTAACCTGTCGATCCTGACCTTCCTTTCTGAAAAGGCGCCCGGGCTTGGAGAGGCTGTTTTTGGAGATATATTGTCCCCGTTTATCCATATCTGGGTGAAGGAAGGGAAACTGAAAGATTATGAAGATGCGTTCAAGAATATATTGGATCAGTTGTACGGCGACGGCACGGTATCAAAGATCTTAGGAAAGATCGACGATAAGGTGGAGTTCATCCGGGGGATCACCTTTGAGATCACGGATGAAGGAAGAGTCCTAAAGGAAGTATCCGAAGCCTTCGAAGGGGCATATACAGTTCCTGTTACAACGGTTCGGATCGAGGCAGATGCATTTGCCGGGTGCACGAAGATCACGGGCATTGAGCTGCCGCAAAACAGCAGTATCATTCTTGGCGACCGGTGCTTCAAGGGATGTACTGCGCTGGAGACGGTGGAATTAAACGGCGATATCCCGCAGTGGGGAGAAGAGACTTTTATGGGTTGTACTGCTTTGAAGCGGGCAGTTATCGGCGGAAGCCGTTCGAATCAGATCCCAAGGGTCGGCACCGGGGCGTTTAAGGGATGCAGCGGACTTGCAGGACGGGACGCCGTCTCATTCATGGCATGGATGCCGGTCCTTGGAACGGAGAGTTTCGCGGACTGTGTGAATCTGGAGGCGATCCCGATGACAGAATATGCCCGGGAGAATCTGGAAGTGATCGAGGCGCGTGCGTTTGCTGGATGTAAGAGCTTGACCCAGTTCTTAACCAGTGTATTTACCGGAGTAAAGACGATCGGAGATTATGCGTTTTACGATTGTGATTCCTTGAGAAATCCGTCCATTCCGGCGGGGGTGACGGCGATCGGCGAGGGATGTTTCGCGGAGTGTGAGAGTCTGGAGACAGTGAGCTTCTACTGTGTACTGGAAGAATATCCGAAGAATTGCTTTAAGAACTGCACGAAGCTTATGCGAACTGGCGGAGTTGCCGGTGCGCTTGCCGGATTGCGGCGGATGGGAGACAGTGCGTATGAGGGCTGCGTCTCTCTGACGACGAGTGACGTATGGAATCTGGGGAGATATACAGGACTTGAAGAGATCGGCGCGAATGCATTCAGAGGATGCACGGGTATGACGGAGCTTAGACTGCCGTCTGCGGTGAAAAAGATCGGAGCCGGCGCGTTTGATCAATGTGCCAATGCGGGGCAGATGATATTCCAGTCTGCGGAAGTGCCGGAGATGGGAGCGATGTCGCTTGAGACTATGGGCGCCGGGTTCTGTATCCGGGTACCGGACAGCCAGAAGGAAGCGGATCGTGTATATAAGGCGTACCTGGCGTTCTTTGCGGAAATGTTTGGAAGCGGCAGGGCATATGAGATCGTGGATTCTATCTCGGACGGTGCAAAAGGGCGCAACCCGGTTACGGCGGATCTGGAAGACGATCGATCCGGGGAGGACGATACGAGTCATCCGGACACGGAGGAAGGTAGATACGATGCGCAGCCGGAGGGAAGCGCCGAGCCGGGGAATAACGAACAGAATGAAAATGGCGCCGTTGAAGAGGATTCTGTCGGAAATACGAAGCCGGAACCTGGGGAACAGGGTTCAGAGGGCATGGCAGATGAAGAGGAACCGGACGGGAACGCAAAGCCGGAAGACAACGGACAGGAAGCAGACGGGAATGCAAAGCCGGAAGACAGCGGACAGGAAGCAGACAGCACTGCGGACAAAGAGCGATCAGACGGGAATGAACAGGAATGAACATGAAAAAGTGATAGGGGAGACAGTGAAATGATCATACAACAGTCAGAGCAGGTAATGCAGGAAGTGAGAAAGGTATTCATCGGTAAGGATGAGATCATAGAGAAGGTTCTGATGAGTATCTACGCGGGAGGGCATATCCTGCTTGAGGATGCGCCGGGAGTCGGGAAGACGACGCTGGCTCTTGGCTTCTCCAGAGCGTTGGGACTATCCTATAAGCGGGTACAGTTTACGCCGGATACGATGCCTTCGGATATTACCGGTTTCAGCATTTATAATAAGAATACGGGAGAATTCGAATATAAACCCGGAGCAGCGGACTGTCATCTTCTTTTGGGAGATGAGATCAACCGGACTTCGCCGAAGACGCAGGCGGCGCTCCTGGAAGTCATGGAAGAGGGTAATGTTACGGTAGACGGGATCACGCATACGCTGCCCAAACCATTTATCTGTATCGCGACGCAGAATCAATATGGTTCTGCGGGGACGCAGGCGCTGCCGGACTCGCAGCTTGACCGGTTCATGGTACGGCTCAGTATCGGATATCCGGGACGTGACAGCCAGGTCGCCATATTGAAGAGCCGCAGGGGGATCAGTGATATCGACCATGTGCGGCCGATGATGACCCGGGATGATGTGAAGGAGATCCAGGACTATCTTTATTCGATCAAGATAACAGAAGATATACTCTATTATATCACAGACCTATGCTCCGCGACGCGCGAGGCGCCTATGGTGGAGCTCGGCGTCAGCCCGCGCGGGGTCAACGCCCTGGCGCATCTGGTACGTGCAAGGGCGATCTTAAGAGAACGTGATTTTGTGACGCCGGAGGATGTGCAGGCGGTATTTCTTGATGTCTGTACGCATCGTCTGGTCATGCGGCCGCAGGCTAAGATCGAGGGAGTGACTGCGGCGGATGTATTGAAGGAGATCTTGATGAGGATCAAGGCGCCGTCCCTGGGGAGAAAGTGATGAGATTATGTGGAAGCATCGGATAGGGTATCTGGCGGTAGTTGTGACCGCCGTGACCGTATATATTGTAGCAGACAGAAGGGAACCACTGGTGCTGCTTTGCCTTTTGATCCTGATGCCCTTGTTAAGCCTGATCCTTCAGAGGACGGCGATGCGGGGGATCTCGATGAGCTGCCGCATACAGGGTAGCTGCAGGATGGGACAGCAGATTGCCGTAGCTCTGGACCTGAAGCGGAAAAACCGTCTGCCGATCGGAACGGTTCGGGTGCGGCTGGTCTTTGAGAATGTTCTGTATGGAGAGCAGGAAGAGAATGAGGTGTGGCTCCAGCCGGGGGAAGAGCGGGAGATGACATTTGTTCATCTGTATGAAGCGGCGGACTGCGGAAATGTGAGAACGCATGCGGCTGCGGCGGAATACCGGGATTTACTGGGGCTTGCGGCATTTAAGCGTACCGTGGATATTTCCCGGGAAACTCTGGTCTATCCGCCGGAGATACGGCTTAACATGGAATTGCTCAAGAGACCGGAGACGAAGAATTTCGGCGAGTTGTATAATCAGAAGAAAGGGCAGGATATCAGTGAAGTGTCGGGGCTTCGGGAGTATGTACCGGGAGATTCGATGAACAGCATCCATTGGAAACTGTCCGGTAAGCTTGATGAACTGATCGTGCGGGAATTCGGACAGCCGTCCAATTATAATACATTGATCCTGTATGAGATGATGAAGCGGAATCAGGAGGAAGAGATTCCGAATTCTTGTAATAACGCAGTGCTTGCGCTGACGGTCTCTCTGAGTATGAGCATGTTGGAATTGAATCTTGAGCATAATGTGGGGCGGGTCATGAACAAGGATATCCAGATCGTTCCGGTCAATTCGATGGATACCTATGAACAGATGCAGATGAACCTGCTGTGCAAGCCGATCGTGGAAGAAGTGAATAGTGTGGATACAGTCTACAGCTTCCTGAGAGGGAATCTGCGGAATGAATATACGAAGATGATCTATATTACGCCCTGCTATGAAGAAAGTACGGCAAGACAGCTCTCTAGAGAGCTGGATCTTACGGTGCTGCAGATCGTCCAGGGGAGACAGATGGATTATACCGCGTCTGCAGGGTATGCGGTGATCTCGATCGATGTGGATACGTATCAGGAGACGATGAATAGTGTTACGATATAATACGGTCGGCACACTAGCCTTGTAATCGTATCAGGAAAATGACAGGAAGATTGCGGGATATGAGGAGCGGGATATGAAAGGGAGAAATCTTGAGGTATGCCTTCTTACGGCGGAGGGAAGAAAAGAAAAGAAGGGAACAGCATTTGTGCCAGAAGTGATTCCGGCACTTTTTCTGCTGTCCGGAATTCTCTTTGCCTGCAGGGATATGATGTATGACGCCACGGTTCTTGCAGGGGCGATCCTTACGGGGGTTTTGGTGATCCTGATCTTAAAGATATCGGAGCTGTCTTTTGGAGCTGCGCGGATCGCAAGGAGCGGGATCTATGCGGCGAGTATTCTGTGTTTTGCAGTCTTCATTCTTTACGTCGCACAGGGGTTTCTGGATACGGTGAACCGGTTTATGATATTGTGCAACCTGCGGTTTCAGACAGAATTTGAGCAGTTCTCGGTGAACAGCCGGGTGGTGCCGGGGGCGCTTGTGTTCTGGTGCCTGGTTTCGGTTCCCCTTGCCGCGCTGCTGTTGATGCTGGTAAGAAAGAGAAGCACAGGGATGCTCTCCCTGCTGGTGGTCTGCGGTATGTTTACAGGGTTCGTCCTGGGACGTTCGCAGATGTGGGGCTGTGTTGCGTGCCTCTTCGGCGGGACTCTTGGGACATTCACATTTACGTCGGCGCCCGGACGGCAGAACGGCTTCAGAGGGATGATGTGTGCCGCGCTGACGAGTCTGGTGTTTCTTGGATTTTTCCTGGCGTCAGGCGGCTATGAGGGCTTGGAGCGGATCACAAGATGGAGAGCAGACGCCGTCGCATGGTTCGAGAGATTCCGTTATGGTGAGGATACGCTTCCAAAGGGAGATCTTGCGAAGGCTTCAGAGCTTCTTGAGAAAGAGGAGGAGACTTTGAAGATCGAGACGGACAAGACGCAGGAATGGTATCTGAAAGGCTTCGTGGGTGCAGAATACGACGGGGGGATGTGGAAGAATCTGCCGGCAGACGCCTACCAGGGAGAATATGAAGGACTTTTAAAATGGCTGGAGACAAAGGGATTCTCAGCTCTCTCGCAGTTTGCCCGGTACAATGATCTTACAGAGACGGCAGAAGGGACGGATGTTGGCAAGGTAAAGGTAAATGTGGAGAATGTCGGCGCCTATCGAAAGTATGTTTATCTTCCGTCTACGGTGGAAACCTGGGAAGGAGGCGGAGCAAAAGAAAGAAAGGACTGGCATGTCTGTTCAAAGAGTTTCTTTGGGGCGGATGAATATCATTTTCAGGCAGTGAACGGGGTGGTGTCGGCAGACGGGATTTCTGGCGCCCCCTGGACACAGAACCCATCCGGAAAGGCGGAAAAGGAATATCTGGATGCAGAGTCAGTCTATCATTCCTTCGTGGAAGCATATTATATGGAGGTGGAAGACGAGACGAAGGAAGAGATCGAGGCGATGTTTTTCCCGAAGGGGGAGGAGAAAGATTTTAACGATGTGACGGCACAGATCCGCAAGGTTCTTCGCCAGGAGACACGATATATGGAGCAGCCGCCGGCGGCGCCTGCAGGGAAGGATTTTGTAGAGTGGTTTCTGAATGAGTCTCACAGGGGAAATGCGGTACATTATGCGTCGGCGGCAGTGCTTGCCTACAGGACGGCAGGGTATCCGGCGCGATATGTGGAAGGATATCACTATGCGCAGGAGACGGACGGGAGCCAGGGAGCGGATGCCGGATCAGAGGATGCAGAAGTGACTACGGTTGTGCTCACGAATAAAAATGCACATGCCTGGGCAGAAGTCTATGTTCCCGGGGTAGGATGGATGCCGGTGGAAGTAGTTCCCGGGATGTATACAGAGATGTATACGAATGAGATTGTAGAGGGTGAGCCGACCTTCCAGGTGAATGCCGATGTCAGCGAAGACGGCATGGAGATTGACGGGAGTTCCGGGAATGGGGAAGCTTCAAAGGAAGAGACGAAACCGTTCTTCCTGCCGGTCCGCAGGGTTCTTGCGCTGAGTGTGTCAGGGATGTATCTTTGCCTGTTCTTTTATCTGTTGCTTGAGATTCAGCGGATCGTGCGGCGGATACGGCAAAAGAGGATGCAAAGCAGGGAAGATGAGTCGGTCTTTGTAGACCGGTATGTGAAGGAGATGACATGGCTGCTCCTTGCCGGGAAGGTGACGGGCAATTATGATCATCCGTTGGAGTTGGCGGCACAGATTGAAGAGAAGATTGACGGGATCAGCCGGGAAGAATATGTAAGAGCGGTTAAGCTTCTCCAGAAGATCCGGTTTGGCGGGAAGAAGCTGATGCCTTATGAGATGCATACGCTGGAATGCTTCATGAAGAGGCTTGCCGGGTATTTGACCCGGCAGGCAGGGGTATGGGTAAGGCTCAAGGTAAGATACTGGTACGCGCTTTATTAGGCTAAGCGTTCCGGTATCTGTGATAACTCATATACGTTCCGCCGGCGGTGACGATCAGCGCAGTACACAGGTGTATTACCATCTGTTCCGAAGGAAGTGCGAACCCTGTGCTCACCGGAAGGTATACCGGCATGGAGACCATAAAATGTGTAATATGTGACAAGATCGTCTGTCCAAAGGGGCACATGAATCTGAGCACGTTCATCCAAAGGACGGGGAACAAATATACGGCAAGGGAGAAGATCAGTGCAAGAAAGGAATTCTTGCACAGAGCCGAGATCAGCATCTCGATGCCGGTAAGAAGAATGGCGCCTGAGATCCCCAGGAACGTGATGTACAGGAAGAATCCAAGGACATTCTCCGGGCAGTAGCCGTAAGGAGTGGCAAAGCTCAGAAGAATTGCCGACGCGTCAAGTCCCTGGACACCGTACACGGCAAGATAGATGCACCACAGATAAATGCACGCTCCGCAGGTCAGGGTAACGGTGAAGCATAATGCTGCAAGGATCTTCATCCAGATCCCCGCTCCCTTTCCGCGGCGTGTGGTCCGAAGGATATCCGCCGTTTTTAACTGGTATTCTTCGGCAAAGGACGGGGCGATCCCCAGGATCAGTATGACAAACAGCGCGACGATCACTAAGACGTACATTTCTGCAAAATCATTCCATCCATAGACGTAGTCGAACCGCACTTTGCGATCAAGAAGATATGCGGAATTGTTCTCCCAGTCTGCTCCCTTCCGGAAATGGATTTCCTCAGGGTCAACCCCGTCTGTCTGACGGAAGTTCGTAAATTCTTCTGTTATAAAGCGGTTTAAGTAGTTTCCCGCTGCGTTTCCGGTATCTGCGTCATAATAAAAGAAACCATATTCATTGTAGATCTGTCTGATCTTTTCCAGGGTCAGCAGTCCCCGGAAGCGGATGGTCAATTCCTTATCTTTGCGGATCGCCTCCGGCCCCTGGTAAGTGTTTCCGTCTATGACGGTGGTATAGTGGGTGCATTCTCCATATAGGCGTATGGTTGCGAAAGCGAGCAGCAGGAATACGCCAAGCCAGATGATCTTCCGGGAGCTGATCTTATAAAGTTCTTCTTTCCAGATGGTCCACATGTTCTGATACCTCCTCAAAGTGATATAAATATACGTCTTCCAATCCGGGGCGGACCGGGACGGCGCCGTCGCAGGGGCATGTGTCTGACACGATCCGAAGACGCACCTGCTCTCCTTCATTCTTCAGATTGCTGACGGAGAAAGTTTCGTTCAGACGGAGGGATTCGTCCGGTCCGGCGAGATATTCCCATACTTTGCCGTCTGCGTTCTGCGTGACTTCTTCGACAGTCCCTTGTTCGATGATGCGCCCCTGCTTCATTAGCAGGATCTCGTCTGCGATGAATTCCACGTCAGACACGATGTGAGTGGACAGGATGATGATCCTGCCTTTGGATAAGGAACTGATGATGTTGCGGAAACGGATCCGTTCCTTTGGATCAAGCCCGGAGGTGGGTTCATCCAGGATCAGGATCTCGGGATCATTTAAGAGCGCCTGGGCGATTCCAAGCCTCCTTAACATTCCTCCGGAGAAGGTCTTGATCTTATTGCGCTGATCACAGGAGAGACCGGTCAGACGGAGCATTTCCTGAACCTTCTCCCTGGCAAGATCTCTTGGAACTGCTTTGCATGCCGCCAGATATTCCAGATATCGTCTTGCAGTAAAGTCGGGGTAGTAGCCGAAATCCTGGGGAAGATATCCCAGTAGACAGCGGTAATCGCCGTCCAGTTTTCCGATCTTGGTGCCGTTGCACCGGATCTCGCCGGCGGTCGGTTTCAGTACGCCGCAGACCATACGCAGAAGAGTCGTCTTTCCGGCGCCGTTTGCGCCGAGGAATCCATAGACGCCTTCGCTAAGGCACAGGGACACGTTGTCTACGGCGATCTTATTCTTGAATTGTTTGGTTATTCGGTCTAATCTTAATTCGGGCATTTGTTTTCTCTCTTTCTGATCATTGTATTGACGGACAAAGCAGGGCAGAGGCAGTTGTCTAATTCAGACACATACTGTCGCCCTCTTCGATCCGGCAGATAAGTCTGTTGATTTCCTCAAATAGCATAAATAATCCGGCGGCGGCGAGCCCCTGCCACAGAAATAAATATTCTGACTGGTATAGGAATTCCCAGTACAGCGGAAAGATCGCCAGAGCGCCGCACAGTAAGCCAAGCGCGAAGGAGCGGAAAGCAGAAGATGTGCTCCGCAGGCTTGTCAGCATGTGCAGGTACAGAACATCCGACCATAGGAACGGTACCAACATATAGATGAGGGAGGTTCCGATCTTAGAAGGACTTCCGCCTGTAGTAGCCAGGAACAAGGCAAGTAGGGCAAGGTCAGCAATTCCCGCCTCAAGCATCCGTATGCATACCATCTGTTTCAAGTTCAGGTACAGAGTCTGTTCAAGCTCCGCCATGTGAAAGGAGAACAGATTGCCTACGTGGCTTAAGCAGATATTTCCGGCAAATACAAGGAATACGGAACAGGCGGCGAGTGTATGAAAGTCGTCCGCCTGCCGTCTGCGTAAGATAAGGGACAGGAGCATGGCGGCAAGCAGGAGGGCGCCCTGGAGTACCCAGTGCTTCCAGGAATAGAAGCGGAGCTGATCCCATATTAATTCCCGGAATGCCGGGGCGTGCCGGATACGCTTGTGGGAGGCTTCCAGGCGGACAGCGGACAGGCATTGTGCTTTTTTCCTCTCATCCAACGGGAAACGGTATCCGTCCATGTGATCGCTTGTGTTTTTTGTGTGTTTCATGAAAATGAGATTTCCTTTCTTAGTTTTCTGAGTCCCTGGCGGATACGTGACTTGACTGCTTCATAGGAAGCTCCTGTCATCCGGGCGATCTCACGTTTCTTGTACCCGTAGAAATGATGAAGAAGCACGGCTTCCCGTTGATTTTCAGGGAGTCCGGAAAGCGCCTCTAAGAGCATCAGGGAATTCTCCGAAGATTCCGTACTGCAAGAAGAATCCGGCGAAATAGGGCTGTCTGCGGCGTTTGTCAGCAGTTGATCCAGGGAGCCCGCCGTGCAAAGAGGCTGTGAAACGCTCCTCAGGTATTCGCGGCATAGGTTCATGGCGATCGTCAGAAGATATCCTTTCAGATTACGGTACTGATAATGATCCACGTATTTTATGAACCGCAGGAAGGTATCCTGTGCCAGGTCATAAGCATCTTCACGGCTGCCGGTCTGATAACAGCAGAAGTAATAGATGTCGTCGTAGTATCTGGCGGCAACATCGTTTAAATATTCTGTTTGTCCGTTTTGAATCCGCCGAATCAGCTCCCGGTCTTCCAAAATGTGTCTCCTTTCCGAAGGGTCTTGTAAAACGTCTTACAATAAATATAACCTCTTTTGTGGTAAAAAGGGGTCAAAATAATCTGAAATTTTTTGGAAAGTTTTTCTTTTAGAAATAGAGGATAGAACTTGCGTTCGATATAAAAATATGGTAATATACAGACTAATAAGAGAACAGACTCATTTCACAGATCAGGATAAAAGATAAGGTTAAGAGTGAGATAGATGGTCAGGATAACAACAGATAATTTTGACATAAGACAGATATGCGATTCGGGACAATGCTTCCGGATGGAACAGCAAAATGCGGATACATACAGTGTGATCGCATCGGGGAGATATCTGGAAATAGAGCAGAATAGCGATGCTGTCATATTTTCTTGCGGGGAAGAAGAGTTTGAAGTGTTCTGGAAAAGATATTTTGATCTGGAACAGGATTATGGGGCATATATAGAGAATGTGAATCCCAATGACAGATATTTAGTGAATGCGATAGAATTTGGTTCAGGGATCCGGATCTTACGCCAGGATCTGTGGGAGATGATCGTCTCCTTCCTTATATCACAGCAGAATAATATCGTGAGGATACGTAGATGTATTAGGAATATCTGTGAACAGTACGGAGAAGAGAGGAAGAATTTCCGGGGAATGCGGTATTATACTTTTCCGGAGCCGGAGGCATTGGCATTTCTTACGGAAGATGCGCTTAAGGCATGTAATCTGGGGTATCGGAGTAAATATGTGGTACGGGCGGCAAGGAGCATCGCGGATGGAGAGACAGATCTGGCGGGGGTACGGAAGATGAAGTATAAGGATGCGAAGGCGGAATTGCTTAAGCTGTATGGAGTGGGGGAGAAAGTGGCGGATTGTATCTGCTTGTTTGGGTTGCATCATCTGGAGGCATTCCCGGTGGATACTCATATTCTGCAGGCGTTGGAGAAGCATTATAAGAGAGGATTTCCGAAGAGGAGATATAAGGGGTATGAAGGCGTGATGCAGCAGTATGTGTTTTATTGGGAGTTGCGGGGGGAGATGGAAATAAGATGAATAGGACTAGTTATATAGAACAAGGACTTAATACTGCGTTTATAAATGCACGAACGAGATCGAATCTGGCATATAGACCGCAATTTATCTCAAATAACTATCAAAAAGGAAGGAAAGTGCTCTCTTCTATTGAGGAAGAGCTTTTGAGATGTGAAGAGTTTTCGATAAGTGTAGCATTTATAACCATGGGTGGGATTACGCCGCTTCTTCAGACACTTGATGAGTTGGAACAAAGAAATATCCCTGGGCGCATCATGACGACAGATTATCTGATGTTTAGTGAGCCAAAAGCGATGGAAAAGCTGAGCGCCATGCGGAACATTCAACTGAGAATGTATCAGTCTGAAGAAGCACAAGAGGGGTTTCATACAAAAGGTTACATTTTCAAGGAGAAGGATGTATATCGAATTATTGTCGGAAGTTCGAATATGACGTTGAACGCATTGACAAAGAATAAGGAGTGGAATACACGTTTAATATCTACAGAGTATGGAGAATATGTTCGGCAGATCATGGATGAATACGACTTGCTGTGGAATTCTATTTATTGTGAGAAATTTGAGGATTTTATTGACAGATATCGCGTAAAATATGAGTTGGTTAAGAAGCAGAAGAAGATAGCAAGGCAAACAAGAGTTCCTGATTTTGAGCAATATTGTTTGCAGCCGAATAAAATGCAAGTTGAATTTATAAAGAATCTGAAGGAATTGCGTGAAAATGGTGCAGAAAAAGCACTGCTAATATCTGCAACAGGAACGGGTAAAACATATGCATCAGCATTTGCTTTGCGCGAAGAGAGTCCAGAGAAGGCGTTATTTCTTGTGCATAGGGAACAAATTGCGAAGCAAGCAATTGAATGCTATAAGAAGGTTTTTGGAAATGATAGACGTATGGGGCTTTTATCTGGAAACTCTAAGGATTTTAAGGTGGATTATTTGTTCTCGACTATGAATATGATGGCAAAGTCAGAGATACGTGAACAGTTTCAGAAGGATGAATTTCAGACGATTATTATTGATGAAGCCCACCGAACCGGAGCTGAAAGTTATCAAAATATTATGGATTATTTCAAACCGACGTTCTGGTTAGGAATGACGGCATCACCAGAACGAACGGATGATTTTGATGTATTTGAAGCATTTGGTCACAATATTGCATATGAGATTCGATTACAGCAGGCTATGGAAGAGAATTTACTTTGTCCATTTCACTACTTTGGAATCACAGATCTTCGAATGGATGGGAAAGTTGTAGATGATAAATCAGATTTCAATATGTTGACATCAGATACACGTGTAGATTATGTGATTGAGCGCGCACAGTATTATGGTTATAGTGGAGAACGAGTAAAAGGTCTGGTATTCTGTAGTTCCAAGAAAGAGGCACAAATATTCAGTGAGAAATTTAATGAAAGAGGCTTTCATACGATTGCGTTGACCGGTGCAGATAAACAGGAAAAGAGGGAAGAAGCGATTGAACAATTGGTCTCTGATAAGGAAGAAGATTACTTAGATTATATTTTCACTGTAGATATATTTAATGAAGGTGTTGACATTCCAGATATCAATCAAGTAATCATGTTAAGACCAACGAAGTCACCGATTGTTTTTGTTCAGCAGTTAGGAAGAGGGCTTCGTAAAGCAAGTGGTAAGGAGTATGTTGTTATTTTGGATTTTATTGGGAATTACGAAAATAATTTTATGATCCCAATAGCATTGTCAGGAGATCGGAGTTATAACAAGGACAACATACGGCATTATGTGATGGAAGGATGCAGAATTATTCCAGGTGCATCGACGATACATTTTGATGAAATAGCAAAGAGTAAAATATTTCAGTCCATTGATCGGATTAAAGGAATTAAAACAATTATTAAAAAGAGCTATCGAGATTTAAAATATCGTTTAGGAAAAATCCCGTTTCTGATTGATTTTTATGAAAATGGAGAAATAGATCCATTAGTGATTTTGGATAATTATAAGACGTATTATCACTTTCTGCAAAGTGTAGATAAGGATGTGTGTAGAGAAATTTGTTGAGGTGGTCAACTTTAGAAAGAAAAAATATGGTTTGTATGGGAAAAAGAAATTCTATCTGAAAGAGAAATTCTGACATTAGAATACATTTCTAGGGTTGTTGCTCGAGGAAAAAGACCACATGAGGTTGAGATTCTTTCGGAGATTATAGAAAGGGGTCAGGCTAATAAAAATTTTATAATTAGCAGAATCGAACGAGAGTATAATCAAAAAATATCTGAAAGAGAGATTGAGTCTGCAATTTCGAATCTGAGAGGTGAATTTGTCAGTAAGGAGGATGAACGTAAGAAATATGTTCAGATTGAAATAATCCAGAGTATGTCAACTGGAATGATCAGGAGAATGCAGAGTTTCTATGAGCGACTAAAACATCCGTTATTTTATAATTATATGCAGGACTTAGTACAGATATCACGAGCAAGGCTTCATGATGTGTATAAGGATAAGCAACGCGAGAATGAGTTTATACTATACGAGAAATATTCTAGAAGAGATGTGTGTCAATTACTGAATTGTGAGCGTGACATGTCTTCAACGATGTATGGCATGAAACGGATTGGCGAAGATGCATGTATATTTATTACCTATCACAAACAGGAAGGGGGTACTGGAAAGGAATATTTGGAGGGGAAACCGGATTATGCGGATGAATTTATAGATAACCAAATATTTATGTGGGATTCCCAGATTGGGAGAGGTCCAGATAGTAGCTATATTCAGGAAGTACTA
>OFFK01001855.1_pt1 | contig 13885 bp, 10 predicted proteins | sample 1521361 | NCBI WGS metagenome assembly OFFK01 (sample SAMEA3504096, study PRJEB24116) | mouse gut metagenome | biome: mouse gut; feature: mouse-associated habitat; material: faeces | place: Denmark | collected 2011
GAAAATGCGACAATTTCTGGGAGCACGGCGCAGGCCCCTGCGGCCCCTGTTCCGAGATCTACTATGACAGAGGAATCAAATACGGCTGCGGCAAGCCCGACTGCAAGGTGGGCTGCGAGTGCGACCGTTTCATGGAAGTGTGGAACAATGTGTTCACCCAGTTCGACAACGACGGAAAGGGCAATTACACGGAGCTTGCCCAGAAGAACATCGACACCGGCATGGGCTTAGAGCGCCTGGCTGTGGTGGTGCAGGACGTGGACACCGTGTTCGACATCGACACCATGAAGGCCATCCGGGACAGAATCTGTCAGATTGCCGGGACAGAGTATGAGGCTGACGAGAAGAAGGATGTGTCCATCCGCCTGATCACGGACCATATCCGCTCCACCACCTTCATGATCAGCGACGGCATCCTGCCCTCCAACGAAGGCCGCGGCTATGTGCTCCGCCGCCTGATCCGCCGGGCGGCCAGGCACGGTAGGCTTCTGGGCATCCGGGACAAGTTCATGGCGGCTTTAAGCGAGACCGTGATCGATGAGAGCAAGGACGGGTATCCCGAGCTGGAGGAGAAGAGGGCCTTTATCCTGAATGTCCTCACCCAGGAGGAGGACAAGTTCGACAAGACCATCGACCAGGGCCTGAGCATCCTGGCCCAGATGGAAGAGGAGATGAAAGCGGCGGGAACTACGGAGCTCTCCGGGGAGAACGCCTTCAAGCTGTACGACACGTTCGGCTTCCCCACAGACCTGACCCAGGAGATTCTGGAGGAGAAGGGCTTCACCATGGATGAGGCGGGCTTTGGCGTGTGCATGCAGCATCAGAGGGAGACGGCCAGGAAAGCCCGCAAGACCACCAATTACATGGGAGCGGACGTGACGGTGTACGAGTCCATCGATGCATCCGTCACCACTCAGTTCGTAGGCTATGACAGGCTTCGGCATGATTCCAAGATTACCGTGCTGACTACGGAGAGCGAGCTGGTGGAGGCCCTGACGGACGGGCAGACCGGCACGATCATCGTGGAGGAGACTCCTTTCTATGCCACCATGGGCGGCCAGAATGCCGACACAGGCGTCATCACTACGGCGGACGGCAGCTTCCAGGTGAGGGATACCGTAAAGCTCCTGGGCGGCAAGGTAGGCCACATCGGCATTGTCACCAAGGGCATGCTCAAGGTGGGAGATACGGCCACGCTCACGGTGGATGCCGCAAAGAGGGGCGACACCTGCAAGAACCACAGCGCCACCCATCTGCTGCACAAGGCTCTCCGGGAGGTGCTGGGCAGCCATGTGGAGCAGTCCGGCTCCTACGTGGACGGGGAGAGGCTGCGCTTCGATTTCAGCCATTTCGCGGCCATGACCAAGGAAGAGCTGGACAGGGTGGAGAAAATCGTCAATGAGCAGATTGCGGCCAATCTCCCTGTAGTGACGGAGGTGATGGGCATCGAGGATGCCAGGAAGACCGGGGCCATGGCCCTCTTCGGCGAGAAGTACGGCGAGGAGGTCCGGGTGGTGAAGATGGGAGACTTTTCCGTGGAGCTCTGCGGCGGCACTCATGTGGCCAATACCAGCGCCATCGCGGCCTTCAAAATCCTGTCCGAGAACGGCATCGCGGCAGGTGTCCGCAGAATCGAGGCCCTGACGGGGAACGGCGTGTTTACCTATTATAAAGGGCTGGAGCAGACCATCGAGGAGGCGGCAAGGGCGCTTCGCGCCACCCCTGCCACGCTGGTGGAGAAGATCGAGCATGTGACGGCGGAGGTGAAGGCGCTGTCCTCCGAGCTGGAGTCCCTGAAGGCCAAGGCGGCCAAGGAAGCCCTGGGAGACGTGATGGATAATGTGGTGGAGGTGAAGGGCGTGAAGCTCCTGGCGGCCAGCGTGGACAATGTGGACATGAACGGTCTGCGCGACCTGGGCGACCAGCTTAAAGCCAAGCTGGGGCAGGGCGTCATCGTGCTCCTGTCCAATGCGGGCGGCAAGGTGAACATGATTGCCATGGCCACGGAGGAAGCCCTTTCCAAGGGGGCCCATGCGGGGAACCTGATCAAGGGCATCGCCGGAAAGGTAGGCGGCGGTGGCGGCGGCAAGCCGGGCATGGCCCAGGCAGGCGGCAAGAATCCGGCGGGCATCCCCGACTGCATCGCGGAGGCTGCGAAGGTGCTGGAGGGCCAGCTTGGGTAGATAGACTACATGCAGCCGTCAACAGATATCGGAATCAATGAAACAGGGCTATCGGTTTTCGATAGCCCTGTTATCGCTCTTTTATCTTGTCAATATATGCTTTTCCTTTAACTCGGTATATGTCCTGGAGGCATTTTCTTCCTTTGCCAAGGACATATATCTTTGGATTTCCCGGAAATCATCGATGGCCGTTTTGATAATCTCGGCATCATTGGGCATAGGATCAACTGCTTTCTGATGCGGCCCTCTGTTTATGCGACATGATTGGAATTCTCTTGTTCCATATGAATGCTCTTCTTCATTATTATAGGAAAAGGCGCTGGAACTGTAAAGCGTTTCGGCGGTATGGTATGAAAATCTGCATTGAAAGATGATTATTTTTTGACAATTGGGCATACTGAGGGTGAGGAAATAAACTATACTGCTTAACGATTTCACTTGCCGTGAAACCAGACTGCATAACGCTGACTGGTTCAATCGCTTGATTGCATTAGGCAGTATTCAGCGTTATGCAGTATAAAAGCGAAGCCTGGCGCCCCGGCCTAGGGCGGGACGCCCTTTAGAAGCGCTTTCCGCACTGCTACTTCGCCATTTTCAGCCTCACATCTGTCGTCAGCTTTGTCGCCTCCTTATACGGCCTGAACAGCATATAGATCATAACGCCGAGGATTACGATGGCTGCAAGCAGGCCAATGACATTCAGGCTTCCTGTAAATGCAGAGCCTATCTGGTATACCATCAGCGCCACCGCGTAAGCCAGCCCGCACTGGTATCCGATGGCAAACCAGGTCCATTTCGCGCTGTTCATCTCCCGCTTGATGGCGCCGATGGCTGCAAAGCAGGGCGCGCACAGAAGATTGAACACAAGGAAGGAATAACCCGCAACCATACTAAAGTTTGCCCCGATTTCAGGCCATCCGCCGGGGTAGAGGATGCCCATGGTGCCGACGATATTTTCCTTTGCCACAAGTCCCGTGATGGAAGCCACTGCCGCCTGCCAGTTCCCCCAGCCCAGCGGTATGAATATCCATGCGATCGCACCGCCAATTGCCGCAAGGAGCGACTGGTCCATTTCCTCCTCGCCAAGCATCCGGAATCCTTCCGCGGTAAATCCAAAATAAGTCGTAAACCAGATAACGATCGTGGAGAGCAGGATGATCGTGCCTGCTTTCTTAATAAAGGACCACCCGCGTTCCCACATGGAACGAAGCACATTGCCCACCGTGGGCATATGGTAAGCCGGAAGCTCCATGACGAAAGGAGCCGGTTCGCCGGAAAACATCTTCGTCTTCTTTAACATAATGCCGGAGACAATGATTGCCGCCATACCCACGAAGTATGCGCTGGTCGCCACCCATGCGGAGCCGCCGAAGATTGCTCCGGCAACCATCGAGATAAACGGCACTTTTGCGCCGCAGGGGATAAAAGTCGTTGTCATGATCGTCATTTTGCGGTCACGTTCATTCTCAATCGTCCTCGATGCCATAATGCCCGGAATGCCGCAGCCCGTGCCGATGAGCATCGGGATGAAGGATTTGCCGGATAACCCGAACTTACGGAAGATACGGTCAAGCACAAATGCGATACGCGCCATATAGCCGCATGCCTCCAGGAATGCAAGGAGCAGGAACAGGACAAGCATCTGCGGCACAAAGCCGAGCACCGCGCCCACGCCGGCTACGATACCGTCGTTAATGAGTCCCGCAAGCCAGTCAGCCGCCCCCACTGCCTCAAGCGCGTCCCCTACGAGAACCGGAATACCGGGAACCCATACACCGTAAGCCGCAGGGTCGGGCTCATCGCCATACTGCTCCATCACCGCAAGCGCGGCCTCATAATCGGTAAGGGACGCCGTTTCCACCGTCACCTCCAGCGTCTCCTCATCCTCCACCTCATAGGGGAAATCGCCCGTGGGCGCCGCGCCGTTTTCTTCCACATAAGCGTCATAACCGTCCACGATCAGCGCCGCACCGCCGTATTCCTCTGCCGCCTCCCCATAAGCGGAGGCGCCTATGCCAAGCAGATGCCACCCATCGCCGAACAGCCCGTCATTGGCCCAGTCCGTAGCGGAAGCTCCCACCGTCACCATGGATATATAATACACAAGGAACATAATCGCCGCAAAAATCGGGAGCCCCAGGAAACGGTTCGTGACGATTCTGTCAATCTTATCGGAATCTGTCATCTTTCCCGCGGATTTTTTCTTTAAGCATCCTTTGATGATGCTTCCGATATAGAGATACCGCTCGTTGGTGATGATGGATTCCGCGTCGTCGTCCATCTCCTTTTCAGCCGCCTTGATATCTGTCTCAATATGGGAAAGAATAGGCTCGCTCAACTTCAGCTGCTCTAAAACCTTATCGTCCCGCTCAAACAGCTTGATGGCGTAAAAACGCTGCTGCTCCTCCGGCAGCCCGTGTACCGCGGCCTCCTCGATATGGGCCAGGGCGTGTTCCACCGTTCCCGTAAAGGTGTGCATGGGAACCGTCTTTCCGTTCTTTGCCGCATTGATTGCAGCCTCCGCAGCTTCCATGATCCCGTTTCCTTTTAAGGCGGATATTTCAACTACCTTACAGCCCAGCGCCCTCGATAGCTCCCCTGTGTCGATCTTATCGCCGTTCTTCTCCACCACGTCCATCATGTTGACGGCAATCACAACAGGGATGCCAAGCTCGGTAAGCTGTGTGGTCAGGTACAGGTTCCTCTCCAGGTTCGTGCCATCGATAATATTTAAGATAGCATCAGGACGTTCGCTGATGAGATAGTTTCTTGCCACTACTTCCTCCAGGGTATAAGGGGAAAGGGAATAGATACCCGGAAGGTCGGTGATGGTCACGCCGTCATGCCTCTTTAGCTTCCCCTCTTTCTTTTCCACCGTAACACCCGGCCAGTTCCCGACAAACTGGTTGGATCCAGTCAGGGCATTGAACAATGTCGTTTTTCCGCAGTTCGGGTTGCCCGCAAGGGCAATTCGCATACTCATAGTCTTCCTCTCCTTCTATATATTAGTTTTGACTAACCACAGATTTGAATACAATAGAATAAAGGGGATCCCCCCCCCGCACAAACCTTATCATATTATACGCTTTCGACTTCAATCATTTCCGCGTCCGCTTTCCTGATGGAAAGCTCATAGCCGCGGACAGTCACCTCAATCGGATCGCCAAGCGGCGCCACCTTGCGAATCTGCACATCCACGCCCTTCGTCAGCCCCATGTCCATGATGCGGCGTTTGACTGCGCCCTCTCCATGGAGTTTTACCACCCGGACGGTATCTCCGACCTTTGATTCTCTCAGTGTTTTCATTCGCGTTATCCTCCTCACTTTTTATTGATCCATTCAACTTTTAGAAGTACTTTTCGCGTTTCAGACCATGATCTTCTGCGCCATCTCTTTGCTGACTGCAATGCGGGAGTCCTTCACATTCACAATGACATTGCCCCCGATAGCACTGACAACCGTGACTTCCCCTCCCACGACAAAACCGAGGTTTTCCAAATGAGCCTTGACCTCCTGCTTCCCCCCGATTTTCCTTATGATATTTTCCTCCCCGACTTCTGCTAATGTAAGCGGCATCATCCATTCACCTTCTTATAAATATGTATTAGTCTTTACTAACCCAATATGAAAAACAACGGATGCCAGACTCTGTCAGACATCCTTATGTTTCACAGGAGTTAGCATTCGCTAACCACATATCATCATATGACTTTCCTTAATCCTTGTCAACGTTATTTTTATAACTTACTCAAGTTTCATCGTACTAACCAACGCGTTAGGGAATGCTAACTTATTATTTTGTGCAAAATATCCATACTCTCTATGCCGGCGCTTCTCTGTAGATGACGCTGTCGCAGACAAATACGGCACCGGCAGACCCCGCAGGTATCCTCCCGGCTTCGCCTCCATTCCCCGTCGCCCCATCCGTAAGAACAAAACAGCGCAGCCTTCTTTCTAATTCTTCCATGCCGCTATAGCGTTTGTACAACGCCCCTGTCGTCACATGGGCATTGTTTTCAAAGTAGGCCATGGACCAGAAACGATTCTCAATACCAGTCATGTTTCTCGCCGCGGTCAAGGGCACAACACCACATCTACTGTACGAATAATATCCTATAGCCGTATTTCCCCAAGCTGAAGGTAAATCCCACGTCTTCGTTCTTCTCCACATCGGTAACCCGCGTCACCTTTTCCTCAAATGCCACCGTCACCTTTTCCACCTGAGCCGCCGATATATTCACCGCAAAGGCCAGAAGCTGGGTTTCCCCGGTAAGCGTAGCATACCGATAATAGCTGACTTTCACTTTCTCATGAGTGGCAGACGCGCCGTTGTTCCAATAAGGCCTCCACTCTGATTGTGCGATGGGAAAGGCGCCAAAAATCTTCCACACGCCTCCCATCAATTCCAGGGGATAGCCGATGTCATTAGGCCTGGGCAGGATTCCATGGAGGATGGCACAGGAAAGGGCGCTCTCAAAATTCCAAAGGGGCCGATTCTCATATGCGATAAATTCCACCGGCACGCCCATATTCCGGCCGGTGTACTCTGCCCTGAAATAATCCAGGTTCACATCCTCAGCGAATCCTTTCATCAGCATAAACTGCAGATTTTCGCCATACCAGGTCTGATGGATATAGGGAAGCGCGGTAAAATTGACAAAGCCAAAGGCATGTACATTGATCATCCCACCCCTCTGCTCTACCACGTCATACAGCCTCTTGAACAGACGGCGGATGGCTTTCAATCCATAGCTGCCGTGAAGCTTCCCCTCCTGGTCATACCAGCCGCAGCCGTGTTCCGTACTAAAGCAGCATCTGGGATGGTGCGTGCCATCCAGATAGACGCCGTCCGTGTGGCAGGTGTCCATAATGTCTGTGATGCCGTTGATAAAATAATCTTGATATTCTGTATTATAGCATACCACATAATCCCTCTGAAAAGGCACTCGCCACCAGCCGCCCACATGTTCGTCTTCGCCCTCTTGAACCAGCATATTTTTCATCCCGCTCCAGACGGGCGCCATGGAAGACATTTCATAGCCGAAATACGTCAGCACCCGGATGCCCCTCTTATGGCATTCATCCGCAATATACTGTATCTGATGAGCGGTAAATTCAGACAGTTCAAGCCAGTTCTGGGATTTATTCCATTTTTCATGCAAGATCAATGTGGTAACCCCCATTTCTGCCAGTCGGTCAAAGCGGTTCTCAGCAGACATATAGTCCATATAATTCCCCTTGATCTTGATGCCGCAGTCCAAATGGAATGCATTGTGGATATAGGGCTGCTTTGGAAAAGGCTTCACCGGCGTGGCGTGAAATCCAAACTGGAAATCCACGGGGAAATAATCCATTCCCCGCTGTGGATCTCCCTTCCAGGAAACCGGATGGCTGTCCAGCAGATGTATCCGCAGGATTACCATATCTCCCTCCCGTACCAGCTCCATGGCCGCATCGGGGTCGGCGGGCTGCCAGTTTCGGTCGTTCTCCGCAAACCAGCCCAGCCCTCTCTCATCATTCCCTGTCCAGAACAGCGCCTTAAAGGGCAATCCTGCGGACTGCTCCGGCAATCTGCCGCTCATGGACATCTCCTCCATAGGGCGCACCTCTCCGTCCGCCAGCTTCATGCCGCTGTTGGGATACATATGGAACAGGGAGCAGGCTTCCGCTTTCATCGGAACCTCCAGCCAGAGCCGGTCCAGTTTGAAATGAACCAGCTTTGTGTCCACGACGCCGAACACCTGAGCCACTGTTTTTCCCCTTGTCATCAGTTTGAAATCCATATCCATATTTCCGTCATAATCCACGGTGGTGCAGACATCAATGATAAATCTTTCGGACTGTTTTGCGCCACATATGACCGCCTGTTCATCGGAGCGCCTCTGGATAAAGCTCTCGCTTTCATTTTCGGGATAGTCATTGTCCCAGACGGCCGGCTGCCCGTCTTCCACACAGACAACACGCATGGGCGCCGCCAGCAGTTCGTGTCCCTGGGACACAATGGACGTCGGCAGGCCGTCAGGCCCGAAGGTATAGTCACGGTCTATCACATGCACCGTGTGGCAACAATTTCCGCTTTCCACCCGAAGGGGAATAAAAGGTCTTGGTATCCTCATTTTTATAAACCGCCTTTCTGCGAAAGGCACCGATGGGGTTATGAAACCCAGCCATTGTGCCTTTCACTCATCGCTTTTATCTGTTATACTCACCTTGCAGGATGCCGGCATACTACAGAACCCGAGGAGGTGAGTGGCGGGGCTGTATAGCGGCGACCCCGCATTTTTATATGGTGTCGGCCATCTGTTAAGGCATCAATGAATGGCGCAAACAAGTAGCCCGTAAACTTATCTCTTCCGAAATGCACTCGTTTTTCGCCGGATGGCCAGTCCCTGCCTGCCCTGCAAATATCCTTACAGGAGGCGTTTTTATTGGCTTTTAAAATCTTTCGTAAAAACTGCTGTGGGCTTGACGTCCACAAGACCTGGATCTATGCATGCATCGGAATCACCGATACCAACGGCCTCACAGAGTATAGGCAGGCCCGCTTCTCTTCCTTTTCCAAAGGTCTGCGGGAGCTGGCTGACTGGCTTGCCAAATACTCTTGTTTTGAGGTCTGTATGGAATCCACCGGCAAGTACTGGATCCCTGTTTTCAACATCCTTGAGAAATCCTGTTTTGTTACCCTTGCGCATCCCAAGTATACCAAGCCCCAGAAAGGGAACAAGACCGACCGCAAGGATGCCAAATGGATCTGTGACCTTTTCATGTGCGACATGATAAGACCAAGTTTTATCCCCTCCCCTGAAATCCGTCAGCTCCGCGACCTGGTGCGTTACCGCTCCAAGCTCACCAACATGCTCGTCGGGGAGAAGAACCGTGCCCAGAACTGCCTGACTGTCTCCAACCTGAAGCTTGATGATGTCTTCAGTGATGTCTTTGGAAAGTCTGCCCGGTCCATCACCCAGTACATCCTTGACCATCCTGGCGAGACTTTCGATGTCGCGCCGTTTGTGGACAGGCGCTGCAAGGCCCCTTTGGAGGAGATACAGGCTGCCGTTGACGGGGCAGTCTCTCCCGAACAGGCCGTCAAGCTGCGCCAATGCCTTGCACACATCGACGAGCTTGAGGCCCACCGGAAAGAGATCGAGCAGGAGATATTCCTGATTGCCGAACCTTTCTCCGCTGTATTGGATCTGCTCCGCACGCTTCCCGGGTTGGACAAGAACCCGATGACCGCTATTGCCATCCTCTCCGAGATTGGCCCGGACATGTCCGTGTTTCCGTCATCGAAGCATCTTGTCTCCTGGGCTGGCTGCTGCCCCCGCAACGACCAGAGCAACAGTAAGGTGAAATCCAGGCGCATCTCCACTGCCGGTTCTTATTTGAAACCCCTTCTGGTCCAGGTCGCCAATGCCCTCATCAAGTCCAAAAAGCATCCTGAATTCAAAGAGAGGTATCACAGGATCAAGTCCAACCGGGGACATAAAAAGGCTGTCATTGCTGTCTGCAAGATGCTCCTGACCGCTATCTGGAACATGCTGAGCAAGCTTGAGCCTTATAACCCCAGCGGATTTTTAGAGCACAGGCCTGTCAATGAGAAAAAGGTATTGACTAAGTCCCAGGCCCTTGAGCTTCTCAGGCTAAGAGGCTATACCATAGCTGACGATACGGTTGACGTTGCCTGACTTCCTTCTACGCATAGTTTTTTTGGGCTGTCTGGGGATGGCTTGTTTGCTATACGCTTTTTTGCGGCTATCCTCCACGTCTAAGTTTCAAACTTTATGGCCTCAAGCAATGCCAAGTCCAGTTCGTCGCAATCCCGCAGGAGCGTTTCCAGCTTCAATAGCCTCTGTACCTTCTCATCTTCATAGAAATAATCATTCCAGAGACCTTCGCCACTGTCCGTAAAGGTATGCTCTTCATACTTCTGCCGTTTCAAGGGCTCACCGCCTACGTTCTTGGTATTCAGCTTACAGGATATCGCCACGGAGATATCCGTATCCGCACCGTCCCGATAAATGTAACGCCATAGCCTTACTGCCTGCTTTCCCATTTCAAAATAGTCTACATTCAGAGAAATCAATGGTACGCTGATCAACCTCCCTGCAACGGAATCTCCTACACCGACTACATATGCATCTTCCGGAATCTTAATACCGTTTTTCAGCATTTCCTGAATCAGAAGAATAGCTACGGAATCATTGGCACAGACTATGGCATCAATATTATTTTCAAAAAAAGCTTCGATAAACCGATCCATACATTTTTCAAGGGTATCTTCCAGATAATAAACGGGAAATTCTTCCAAGCCGCACTCGGCAGCGCTCCTTCTAAAGAGCTGCACCTTCTCCCAGTCTCCCGATACCCTGGATCTGACACCGAAAAGCGCTATATTCCTGCGTCCCCCAGCAATACAGTAATCCACGATATCCTGAACGCCAGAGGCCAAATCGAAATATACGCTCGAATATCTGCAGCGCCTTAAAATTGCCGTTCCCGCGCTGATGATGATGGGGATATAACCGTTCAGCCACAGGAAAACGGCTGTATCGGAAAGCCACTCAGCCATATGTCCGTTTACAAGAACCGGCCTGTTTTTTGGAAGAAAGCCTTTACTGATAATATCCCTGTCCGCCACCAGCAGCTCATAGTCATATCGCGCTGCGCTACTCCGGATACCGTCCAAAACGCTTCTCACCCAGAAGTATTTCTCAGTGTCAGGCTGCATAATAATTGGTATCACTGTCTTCATTGTATACGCTCCATTTTCGTCATATCATCTATTGATTTTATGGAGCAGCCTATGTTCGCTGCACAATAGTTATAAACATTTACTAAATTTATTTTATTCGTTTTACTGCCGGCGGACAAGGAAAGCTTTTGAACCATTTCCGCAATTCCCTTTCCGGGCATCCTCCCACAGTTGTTCCGGCACAGATAAACTTTACAGTAACATATCTTGGAGATCCTCTCAAGCCGTAAATTCTGGCAAATCAATAGTCGATCCCCTTACGTCAGAATTCCGCTTATCATCAAACCGCCCATTGTACAAAGCATCAATAATACAAGCCCTGCGGCGGTTTTCCAAAGCGATTGGCCGCAGGCAGGTACCGCAAAGGAACTAAGAGGCAACCGGCGGTACGGGCAGTTCATCCGCAATGTCCTGTACAATCTTCTCCTTTGATTTGGATTTGTCGTAAATGACGATGGCATAGTTAAACACGATGCCGTTGCGCAACCGCGGTATGGTGGCAGGGGCTGTATTTTTCAAAAACGATAGTCTTCCCATGGTACCCGAGGGAAAAGACGGATATTAATATGGCACGGATACGGATGACGCGGACATAGAGGGTTTTACAATGATTCATTATGCCTGTCAGTATGGGCAGGCTGAAATTGTAAAGCTTCTTTTAGAGAGGAATTCAGACAGTGACAATAGGTTCAGTAATGTTGGAGAAACGCCGCAGATTCAAAACAATCCCTGTACGCTGTTTTCGCCAAGGGTTCCCGCAATCCGCTGAACCAGACATAGGCAAACGCCAACAGCTGAGAGGGAATATATGCAATCAAATATCTGAGAGCCAAAGGCTTAACAGGCAGATTCGTACATAGCTCAAATGCCGCTATCCCGATTAGGAGAATGATAGCCCTGTCTAATTCGTGCCAGTTACCACTTGGGTCTTCATAGACGCCGTTACAAAGATAGAAAACGCTGCTTAACAATGTAATTGCTGTATATATCACCGAATAAATCGACACAATACGGAGCCATTTTTTCTTATTCATTTTATTTCCTTTCCAAGGCTGCAGCCTAACGCATTGATCCCTATACCGAAACAGAAAGGTTCGTACCGGATTCCGGTTTCAATGCTTCTCCGGTTTTCGTATAGATTACAGGCTCTGTCTTAACAGCATCCGCTGTTTCTTCGATAGATACGCCGTTGTCTGCATCAGTCTGAACCGAATCCGGCTTCTTGTCCAATGCGGCCTTTCCACTTTCACTGATGCTTACGGTATCTGTATCCTCATTCCGGCTTTCCGCTATCCTCTTTTCCTGCTCCTCGCGCTCTTCCTTGCGCTTCCTGATGGCATTTTCCTGCTCCGTCTTCGCTTTTTCCTTCGCTTCCTTTGCGTCCTCCTTCATTCCTTTTTCTGCTTTCTTTTGATAGTCCTCCGCCTTCTCTGCAAAGTCCCCGACATACCCCATCGCCCGCTCCATAACGGCTGTATCACCTCTCCGCTCTGCGTCTTTATACACATGGAAAGGTGTATTCAGTAACTTCATATTCGTATTTGCCCCCGCAAGGCCTTCCATTGTTTTCGTATGCATAATTGTCCTTCCTTTGCATTTTTCCTGATATAATCCCTTTAAGAACCCCATACAATAGAATCCACGCTTCGCGAGTCTTCTTTGTCATGAATGATGCCGCTATTCCAAAATACCGGAAAACAACGCGCATTTGCCGCCATCTCCCGGTATTGGTACTACACTGAAAATCCGAATCTCTTATACTCCAATAACGGAAGTATTCTGCCGCCTGTAGGTATCATTGTCTTTCTGGCTCAACTCGTTTTCTACCTGCGCCAGCTTTTTCTCCAGTTCCCGGATTTTCTTTTCATCTCCGGAGGCTGCCTGGATCTGCTGTTCCAGCTGCTGTTTCTTTTCCTTCAGCTTTTTGATTTCCCTGTCAACCTTATCTGTATTTGCGACACATTTCTCCTCCGGCTCTCCCTGGCTGTCCCCGCTTACCTTCGGCCCTTTTCCGTCTGCGCCTTTCCCTAAGCGGCCACCCTTTCCGTCTGCGCGGCCAGCCTTCGGGTCATCAAAAAAGACTTTCCGGTTGCCGTTCTCGTCCTGACCTACCCGGTACAATCCCGTAGGCTTTTGCCCCGATTTTTCACTGCTGATGTATTCATCCCGGGGTTCGGACAACTTACCGGCGTTTTTTTCCTCCGCTGCTTTCTCTGCTTCCTTTGCCTTTTCCGCCCTCTGATCGGCCTGTTTTTCCTTTACCCGCTCTGCGTAGCCGGTGCCGGAATGATCATAATTTCCATGAATCTGCATTGCCATAAGTATGTTCCTCCTTCAATCTGATATTATCAGGCGACTGTTATGCAGCCGCTTTCCGCTGCAGGCAGCTTCCTGTTTCTTTTTTCGGTTATAGAAGAGAGCATTTTAATCCATTTGCTGTGTGCTGCTTTCTGAATGCTGTGGAATGATCAGCAGTACGCTGAGAATAAATATGGCACCCTCTGTCTTTATATTCATGGCGCCATGATACTTTTCAACCACCATTTTTATATTGGACAACCCTGTCCCCCTTCTGGAGAGCTTCTCTCTCTGAAAGCTGTTCTCAACCTCCAGCAGAATAAAATCTCCTTGAATGCGCCCCGTCACCCGGATATATTTTTCGCCATGATCCATATTTTTGCAGGCATGGATGGCATTGTCCAGAGCATTTGACAGGATCACGCAAAAATCAATGTCGCGCACCAGACAAGGATAAGGAAGAATCAGAGAACAATGGACATCAATTCCTAAACTGTCCGCTATTCCTAGTTTATTTCCGACCAGCATATCTACCACTGGATTATTCGTGCTGCATGGAAATGACAATTCCGCTGTCATGCTCTCCATATCTCCAATATAATTCAGCGCCTGTTCTGATTCTCCCTTCCGCAAAAGCTCCTTTACCACAGAT
>OFFK01001856.1_pt1 | contig 13878 bp, 9 predicted proteins | sample 1521361 | NCBI WGS metagenome assembly OFFK01 (sample SAMEA3504096, study PRJEB24116) | mouse gut metagenome | biome: mouse gut; feature: mouse-associated habitat; material: faeces | place: Denmark | collected 2011
ATAATGGAAATTATGTCAATGATAATACGCTGACGGTGACGATGAAACGGCTCAGGGAAAAACTCCATCATCCCTCCTTTATCAAAACAATACGGAGCTTTGGCTATCGAATGGAGGACGAGATATGAGCAAAAAATCATACAGAAGAATAACGGCTTTGTCTGTGCTGGCGGTCGGCCTGATGACAGCGGCGGCGACGGCGTACCTTCTTACCGTTTACTATCGCCGGGTATGTTTTCGTATGCTGGGGGGATTCTGCGAAAGTTTGATTGAAAAGAATCCGGACTTAAGAGGGACTGTTTTGGAATTGTTGAAAACGCAGGATTTCCATATGGCAGGCGAAAATATAGTGTCAGGCTTTGGCTATTCTCCATCGAATCTGGGGATTACGGATGGGGCTGTTTTGCTGCCTGCTCTTATAGGGTTTTTGGCGGGGGGCGCACTGTTGCTTTTTTCTTTCTGGTACTGGCACAGGAAATCGGACGCCCGTATCCGGGCGTTGACGGGATATCTGGAAAGAATAAACACAGGCGGACAGGGATTGCTTTTTACGCCTTCTGACGATGAATTTTCCAAACTCCAGGACGAAATATATAAAACGGTAACGGCGCTTTTTAAGACAAGGGAAGAGGCGCTGGCAGCACGTAACAATTTCGCGGAAAATCTTTCTAATATTGCCCATCAGCTTAAAACTCCGATTACCTCTGTTTCCTTAACGGCTCAGATGATGAAAGAACATTTGGGGGATACTTATGCCGTGGAAACGGCGCAGGGAAACGACGCGGCGCGGAAGGAGACAGATTCCTCCATGACGTGTAAAATGCGCGCCCATATTAAGGAGATAGAACGGCAGATAAACAGGCTCACGCATTTGGAAGAAGCCTTATTGCTGTTATCCCGAATCGACGCGGGAACGCTCTCGTTTGACAGGAAACCGACGGATGTTTTTACAATCCTTTCTCTGGCATCGGACAATTTATATGAATTGTCCGTACAAAAGGGCGTTCTGGTTGATGTGCCGGAAACGGAGGAGATGAGGGCCAATGTGGATTTAAACTGGACGATGGAAGCGGTTATGAATTTGATGAAAAACTGCATGGAGGCGGCACAGACAGGCACTGTCGTCCACTGTTCCTGTGAAGAGAATCCGCTTTATGTGGAGATTCGGATATGGGACGAGGGAGAGGGATTTGCAAAAGAGGATATTCCGCATTTGTTTGAGCGATTTTATCGTGGGGAAAAAGCGAAAAATACCGGAATCGGAATAGGGCTTTCCCTTTCAAAAGCAATCATAGAAAGGCAGAACGGAATTATCCGCGCATTCAATCTTCCGAACGGCGGGGCTTGTTTTGAGATTCGTTTCTATGCCTCATGAAAATAGTGTGAAACACATAAATATGGTATGCCTGGGGCGCAGTCACTGAGATGTCACTTTCATTTGTTATAATAAAAATACTCTGAGTAATCTCAAAGTAATAGAAAGATTTATATCAAAGTATAGAGAATAACAAACAGGAGGATTTGACAACATGGAAATACTAAGATGTAACGGTATCGAAAAAGTATTTGGAAAAGGCGATAATCAAGTTACTGCTTTAAATGGAATCAGCCTATCTATTGAAAAAGGCGAATTTGTCGCAATTATTGGGGCATCTGGCTCTGGAAAATCAACGCTCCTGCATATTCTGGGCAGCGTGGACAAGCCGACAAAAGGTACTGTAACAATAGACGGTGTTGACCTTGGCGGACTAAATGCTACGGATGCCGCAATTTTCAGAAGGAGAAAGGTTGGATTGGTTTACCAGTTTTACAATCTGATTCCCACTCTTACAGCAGAGAAAAATATCCTTATGCCTATGCTGCTTGACAAAAGAAAGCCAGATTTGGATTACTTTAAAATGATTGTAAAGACATTGGGGATAGAGGACAAACTGGAAAGCCTGCCAAGCCAGCTATCTGGAGGACAGCAGCAACGGGTTGCAATCGCAAGGTCTTTGATTTACCGCCCTGCCATCCTTTTTGCTGATGAACCGACAGGAAACCTTGACCAAAAAAATTCAAAGGAAATTATTGACCTCTTAAAGCTGTCAAACCGAAATTTAAAACAGACAATACTTCTTATTACCCATGATGAAAAAATTGCATTGGAAGCTGACCGAATTGTGACCATCGAAGACGGACAAATTGTCAGCGACCAGAAGCGGAGGTGAGCAGCATGTGGAAGGATTACTCCAGAAGCTATATTAAAAATAACCGCGCGTCCGGCGTAACGATTATGGCGGCTGCTTTGGCTGCGTCCATGTTTTTATCACTGTTATGCAGCATCGCTTATAATTTTTGGGCGTATGACGTTGAAAAAATCACGTTGGAGGAGGGCGGCTGGCAGGGACGCATTGTTTGCGGGACGTCAGGTCCGGACGCTTTATCTGTGATAAGCCAGTTTGCCAATGTGGAAAAAGCGGCCGTCAACGAGGAATTATCCAAAGAAGAAGGGACAGTGGTGGACGTTTATTTTAAGAAGGCCGGGAGCATTTACCGAGATATGCCGTTAATCGCGGCGCAGCTCGGACTAAATAAGGATTCCGTCAGTTATAACTCCCTGCTTTTATCCCGCTACTTTATACATGACCCGGAGGATGCGTCGCCGCCGATGCTTCTGACAATGTATGCGGCGATACTGTTTATTGTGGCGGTGTCGTTAATTTTGATTATCCGAGGCTCCTTTGAGTTATCAATGAATGCCAGAATCCATCAGTTTGGAATACTTTCCAGTATCGGGGCAACGCCGGGGCAAATCAGAACCTGCCTGCTGCAGGAAGCGGCGGTCTTAAGCATCGTGCCGATGCTGTCCGGGAGTTTTTTGGGAATTTTGATAAGCTATGGGGTAATAAAAGCTATCAATTTTTATGCCACGGATGTATCCGGACGCCACGAAGCTGTTTTTCGGTACCACCCGTTCCTGTTCGCGGTTACGGTTTTTGTTTCGTTTTTAACTGTAATTTTTTCCGCATGGATTCCAGCGGGAAAACTGAGCAGAATGACGCCGCTTGAAGCAATCAGAAATACAGGTGGACTGTTGTTAAAGAAAAGGAAACATTCCAGGATTTTATCTGCGTTGTTCGGCATAAAAGGCGAACTTGCAGGAAACGCATTGAAGGCCCAGAGAAAACATTTAAGGATATCTACATTATCGCTGCTGCTGTCTTTTTTGGGATTTTCAATCATGCTTTCATTCACTGTTCTTGCTGATATCAGCACCAGATACACTTATTTTGAGCGGTATCAGGATGCGTGGGATATTATGATAACATTAAAGGATACGGAAATATCGGATTTTAACCTGACGGATGAACTGCAGGATATTTCCGGAATACAGGAAGCCGCGGTATATCAAAAAGCGGAAGCGGTAACGTTCCTTTCGGAAAACCTACAGAGCGATGAGCTGTTATCGCTTGGCGGGCTTGAACAGGTTGCGGGAACGCCGCAGAAGGACGGGCAGTTTCAGGTGTCCGCGGCGATTGTTGTTCTGGACGACACAAGCTTTTTAAACTTCTGCTCACAGATTGGGGCTGTGCCAAAGCTTGACGGGGCAATCGTATTCAATCAGATTTGGGACAGCATAAACAGCAATTTCCGTTATCCGAAGTATGTTCCTTTTGTGAAGGAGGATAACCGGACAACAACGCTTTATAATAACGGCAAAACCGTAGAAATCCCTGTCTTATCCTATGCGAGGGAAGTACCCTTGCTGCGGGAGGAATATGATGACTACGCCCTTGTACATTTCGTTCCGCTTACTTTGTGGAATCAAAGGATGGGAGAGGTATGCGAAGCGGAATCCGACAGCTATATCCGTATCCTTTCAGACAAAGCTGAAAACCTTGCGGATTTAGACGGTTTGGAACAGGAAATCGTGCGGCTTGTATCGGAGCGGTATGAAATCGAGAGTGAAAACCGGATACAGGAAAGATTGTCCAATGAAAGTTTAATTCAGGGCATGGTAATGATTTTGGGAGGTTTCTGCGTATTGCTTGCCATGATTGGGATTGCAAATGTGTTTTCAAATACCTTGGGGTTTCTCCGCCAGAGGAAACGGGAATTTGCCCAGTATATGTCTATTGGCCTGACGCCGCGGGAGATGAGGAAAATATTCTGCATCGAAGCCTTTGTGATAGCAGGGAAACCGCTTTTGATTACATTGCCGCTTACGGTACTGTTTGTGCAGTTTTCCGTAACGGCAAGCTATTTGGACCCGATGGTATTCTGGTCAGAGGCGCCGGTCCTGCCGGTTTTACTATTTGCGGCCGCGATTGTACTGTTTGTCGCGCTTGCCTATTATATTGGCGGAAAGCGTCTTTTACAGTGCGACTTAAATGAAACTTTGCGGAACGATACGCTTGTTTAGCAAAATCAGAGGGGCTGCGGCCTCATCACAGAAAACCGCTTCACAAGCCTTGCGGAAATTTCCACCTTGGAGGTATGCACAACCTTAGAGTCAATCTGTTCAATCAGCAGCTTGGCGGCGGTTTTCCCTATATAATGGCGCGGCACATCCATTGTAGTTAAGGACGGCTCCACGATTTTGCTCTCGGAGATATTGTCAAATCCGATTATGGAGATATCCTCGGGAACCCTGTAGCCGCGGAGCATAAGCGCCTTCATGGCGCCGATGGCAATGATATCGTTGTCGGCAATGTAGCACCCGGCAAGGGGGTCGTTCCTGTCTATGATTTCCAGCATGTCCGCCATGGCGGCCTCAATGGACGGGGAAAGCCTGTGAATAACGGAGCGGGACGGAGACATCCCGCTTTCTTTTATTGCCTTAAAATATCCCTCCTGCCGCTGGATGAAGTTCGGGATGGAGTAGCTTGACTGCAGGTAGCCGGGTTGCGCGCCGGTGGTGCCGATAAGATAATTGGCGGCAAGATACGCCCCCTGAGAGTTGTTAATCAGAACGCTGGTGCAGTCAAGGGAATCGAAACAGGTGTCCAGAAGAATCGTAGGGTAGCCCAGGGAGAGAAAACGCTGGCAGGCTTCCTGCCGGATTTCCGTTCCCATAAGGATGATGCCCTTGCAGTCGGAAATACGCAAATCGGAAAAGCAGTCCTCAAGGACGTCAACCTTCTCGTAAAACTGCATCATCTTCACGGTAAAATTTTCTTTCTGGCACTCCCCCCTTACGCCGTCGTAAAGCTCATTAAAAATGGGAGTATAGGAAAGGATGGCGTTATGGGTCTTATAGAAAATAATATAGATGGAACCGCTCCGCAGAGGGTCGCTTTTTATTTTAGTAAAGTCGTACCCGTATTCTTCCGCGGCTTTAATAATTCTGGCACGGGTTTCCGTGCTGACCCCGGCTTTGTTATTAAGCGCCATGGAAACGGCGGTTGCCGATATTCCCAGTCTTTTCGCCAGTTCTTTTGCAGTGACGGCCATTTTCATCGCTTCCTTTCCCTGTAAAAATCTCTATTTACCAGTATAATGAAAAAGCAAATATTTGCAATAAATAAAGTTAAAATAAAGTAAAATTCACTTTATTATTTGTTGAAATAAAGTAAGGCATGCCGTAATCTATACTATATAAAAGAGGCAGAGAGCTTGCGGAACTAATGTGGCAAGGAGGGACCCACGAAGTGGGAGGATTCCTTATCACCAGGCAGACACTGGCGAACTTCAGTTCGCATGGAATGTGTCTGCTCAAAGAAAAGAGCAACAGCAAGCGAACGGAGAGTGCACGGAACGATTTGTGAACGCAGAAATGCGGTCGCAAATTGTTCCAGACAAAGGTGTACTGGAAGTGAGCTTGCGGAACTAAGGATAGGAGGATTTAAAAATGGCAGCAGTAAAACTTGGTTTTGCACCTACGAGAAGAAGTATTTTCAGCGCGCCGGCAGCGGTGGAGTATGCCGATTACACGAGAAAAAAACTGAAAAAAATGGGAGTTGACTTTGTGGATATCAACGATATCGCAGAAGACGGCCTGCTCCATGACGACGGAGACAGAATAAAAATCGAGGAAAAGTTTAAGAAAGAAAAGGTGGACGGCCTGTTCTTCCCTCACGGAAATTTCGGAACGGAATACGAGGTGGCGAGGCTGGCGAAAAGCCTGAACGTGCCCGTTCTTTTATGGGGGCCCAGGGACGAATGCCCGGACGAAAAGGGAATCCGTCTGCGCGACAGCCAGTGCGGCATTTTCGCCACGGGCAAGGTCCTTCGGAGATTTCAGGTTCCTTTTACCTATCTGACAAACTGTAACCTGGAGGACGCGGAATTTGAAGAGGGAATAGGCAGATTCCTGGCGGTATGTAATGTGGTGAAAACCTTCAGGAGCATCAGAATCCTGCAGATTGGGCCGAGGCCTTTCGATTTCTGGTCAACCATGTGCAACGAAGGCGAGCTTTTAGAGAAATTCAATGTTCAGCTTGCGCCCATTCCCATGCCGGAGCTTACGGAAGAGATGAAAAAGGCAAAGGAAGAGGGAACAAAGGTAAACGAGGTAGTGGCTTACTGCAAGGAAAACTTCAATATTGCAATTAAGGACGAAGAGCTTTTGAACGTGGCGGCTCTTAAAGTGGCAATCAGGAACCTTGCCGATAAATACGGGTGCTGCGCCGGGGCAATCCAGTGCTGGAACGCGCTGCAGTCGGAAATCGGAATTATGCCCTGTGCGGCAAATGCGCTTCTCAACGAAGAGGGATTTCCGGTAGTGTGCGAGACAGATATTCACGGAGCAATCACGGCCCTTATGGTGGAAGCTGCCGGAATGGATAAGAGCAGAAGCTTCTTCGCGGACTGGACGGTGCGCCATCCTTTTAACGACAACGGCGAACTGCTGCAGCACTGCGGCCCCTGGCCTGTTAGCTGCGCTTCCTGCAAGCCTACCATCGGCTATCCTCTGGCGTTTTCCCATCCGGGCGCGGTGGAAGCGGAGGCAAAACACGGAGAGCTTACGTTGGCAAGGTTTGACGGCGACGGCGGTGAGTATTCCCTCTTACTTGGAAACGCTAAGGGAATCGACGGCCCTTACACCAAGGGAACCTATCTGTGGATTGAGGTGGAAAACTGGCCGAGGCTGGAGGCAAAGATTGTGGAAGGCCCTTACATCCATCACTGTGTGGGCATCCATCAGGACGTGGTGCCCGTGTTGTACGAAGCCTGCAAGTATATCGGCGTAAAGCCCGACCTTTACGATGATGTGGAGCAGAAAGTGATTGATACGGTACATGGGGTAAAGGCATAAGCAAATTCCATTATGCGCGGAAAGGAGCATGGTTATAAAGATGAAGAAAGCAGAATTTGATGCAAAGGCATTGACAGTAAAATCTCTCGAGCTGCGCAAAGTGGTTCTCGAGATGATTAGAAAATCCGGCGGCGGCCATATCGGAGGGGACTTTTCCGTGATGGATACCCTTGTTACCCTGTACTTTGACCAGATGAACGTAAGTCCGGAAAATATGGATGATGAAAACCGGGATTACTTTGTAATGAGCAAGGGACATTCCGTGGAAAGCTATTACGCGGTGCTCGCGGCGAAGGGATTTTTTGAGACGGAAACGGTTATCAATGAATTTTCTCAGTTCGGCTCCAAATTTATCGGACATCCCAACAATGAGCTGCCCGGAATCGAGATGAATTCCGGCTCCTTAGGACATGGGCTTCCCGTATGCGTGGGCATGGCCCTGGCATGCCGCAAGGAAGGACGGCCCAGCCGCGTTTATACGGTAATGGGCGACGGAGAGGTGGCGGAAGGCTCCGTATGGGAAGGCTTTATGGCGGCCGGACATTATAAGCTGGGCAATCTGTGCGCGGTGGTTGACAGGAACCATTTGCAGATTTCGGGAACCACGGAGCAGGTTATGACCCACGAAAATCTTCACGCCCAGATTGAAAGCTTCGGATGGAACGTGATTGAGCTGCAGGATGGAAACGATATCGCCCAGCTTCACGGGGCATTCGAGCAGGCAAAGACGGTGACCGACAGGCCCACCTGCATTATTGCCAACACCATCAAGGGCTACGGCGGCGGAGAGGTCATGGAAAACAAGGCGGCATGGCATCATCACGTACCCACGCAGGAGGAATACGAGCAGATAATGAAAGCTTTAGACGCGAAGAAGGAGGAAGTGCTGCATGAATAAAATTCCAAACAGGCAGGTAATCTGCGAGACCCTTATGGCTCACGCCAAAGAAGATAAAAGTATTATCGCATTGTGTTCGGATTCGAGAGGCTCCGCTTCCATGACCCCCTTTTTCAATGCATTCCCGGAACAGTCCGTGGAGGTGGGCATTGCGGAGCAGAATCTGGTGAGTATCTCCGCGGGCCTGGCGCACTGTGGGGAAAAGCCCTACTGCTTTTCGCCGGCATGTTTTCTCTCCACCAGAAGCTACGAGCAGGCAAAGGTGGACGTGGCCTATTCCGACACCAACGTAAAGCTCATCGGCATCAGCGGCGGCATCAGCTACGGGGAGCTGGGCATGAGCCATCATTCGGCCCAGGATATCGCGGCAATGTCAGCCATTCCCAACATGAGAGTCTACCTTCCCAGCGACAGGTTCCAGACCGCAAAGCTCATTGAAAGCCTTTTGAAGGATGAAAAGCCCGCTTACGTCAGGGTGGGACGCAATCCGGTTGAGGATATTTACAGCGAAAGCGACTGTCCTTTCGAGATGGATAAGGCCACGGTGCGGGGAGAACTTGAAGGAGAAAACGATGTTGCCATCGTTGCCTGCGGGGAGATGGTGCGGCCTGCCATGGAGGCGGCAAAGCTCCTTGAGGAAAAGGGAATCAGGGCGGTGGTTCTGGATATGTACTGCGTAAAGCCGCTTGATAAGGACGCTGTGATAAAGGCTGCGGAGCATGCGAAGTTAGTGATAACGGTGGAGGAGCACGCGCCCTTTGGCGGCCTTGGCAGCGCCGTCGCGGTGGAAGTGTCGGCCAACTGTCCCAAAAAGGTCATCACAATGGCGCTTCCCGACGACCACGTGATTACCGGAAAATCGGCGGCGGTATTTGATTACTACGGACTGAACGCGGAGGGGATTGCAAAGAAGGCTGTGGAAAACCTGAAATGAAATAAGAGCAAAAGTCAGGAGATAAGCTGAAATAAAAATAAGAGCAGAAGCATGAGAGGAAAATCTGAGGCAGGATATTGCCTTGGATTTTCTGAATATAATCAGGAATTTGGAGAGAAGGGAACATATGGAAAAGCAAAGTGCAAAGCAAACTGCAAAGGAAATTGCAAAGCATGATGTACAATATGATGCAGGGCGTCATGCCGGAAAATATATTGTCAGTATCGACCAGAGCACGCAGGGAACCAAGGCGCTTCTTTTTAATGAAAGGGGCGAGCTGTGTATGAGGACGGATTTGCCTCATAAACAGATTGTGAACGGTAAGGGCTGGGTTTCCCACGACGGGGAGGAAATTTATCAGAACACCATTCAAGTGATTAAAAACGTTCTGAACATAGCAAAGGTAAACCCCGACGAGGTGGCGGGAATTGGCATCAGCAACCAGCGGGAAACCGGCATCATGTGGGAGCGGGAAACCGGAAAGCCTTCCGATTACGCCGTTGTATGGCAGTGCGCGAGGGCGGCGCAAATCTGCGAGAGAAAAGAAATCAGCGGCATGGCGGGAAAGATAAGGGAAAAAACAGGGCTGCAGCTCTCCCCTTACTTTACCGCAGCTAAAATCTGCTGGCTGCTTGAAAATGTAAAGGGGGCAAAGGAAAAGGCAAAAGACCATAACATCTGCCACGGAACTATGGATTCCTACCTGATATACAGACTCACGAAGGGCGAAGTGTACGCCACGGACTATTCCAATGCTTCAAGAACCCAGCTCTTTAATATTTTTACCCTTACATGGGATAAGGAAATCTGCGGCAGCTTTGGAATAGACACGGAAAACCTTCCGGAGGTGAAGGATTCCAACGCCTGCTTTGGCTACACGGACTGCGAGGGCTTTTTTGCAAAGCCCATCCCCATTTGCGGGGTGATGGGGGACTCCCATGCGGCGCTTTTCGGACAGAACTGCCGCTTAGAAGGCAAGACAAAGGTGACCTATGGAACCGGCTCCTCCATTATGATGAACATCGGGGAAAAGCCCATATTGAGCAGCAACGGCCTGGTGACGTCGCTGGCATGGGGCATCAGCGGGAAGCCGGAGTATGTTCTGGAGGGAAATTTGAATTACACAGGGGCGGTAATCACCTGGCTGAAAGACAGCGTGCACTTAATTGAGAGCGCGTCCGAGACGGAAGCGCTGGCGAAGGAGGCTGCGCAGGAGGATAGTCTGTATCTGGTTCCGGCATTTTCCGGTCTGGGCGCGCCTTATTGGGACAGCAACGCAAGAGCGGCCATTGTGGGAATGGACAGAACCACGGGAAAAGCGGAGCTTGCAAGGGCGGCTCTTGAGAGTATTGCCTATCAGATTACGGATATCGTACGAGCCATGGAGAGAGACTCGGAAAAGAAAATCGGGATTTTGCGGGTGGACGGAGGCCCTACAAGGAATCAATATCTGATGCAGTTCCAGAGCGATATTACGGGAAGCGAGGTTTCCATCTCCAGAATAGAGGAATTATCCGGGACAGGCGCGGCTTTTATGGCGGGAATGGCTCTTGGCGTGTGGCAGGAGGAAATTTTTGACACCATAAGCTGGAGCAAGGTTCTGCCGCAGATGACGGAGGAGGTCCGGGAAAGAAAATACGGCGGCTATAAGAATGCCGTAGGTATGGTCAGAACAAATTAAAAAGGACAGAATGTCAGATACTGCGCACGCACGGCTGGCGGGGCATCTGACGTTTGAGTTAAAAACAGGAGGATGACAGATGCAGACAGTAGAAAAATGGGGAATTTTTGAAGTGAGCAGCAAGGGGAAAAGCGACGGAAATCCGTTTCTTGATTACACTATGACAGCTATCTTCAAAAGCGATAAGGAGGAGGTGACGGTAAACGGTTTTTATGATGGGGACGGAGTATACAGAGCGAGATTTATGCCTTCTTACGAGGGAATCTATACCTACGTAATCGGAGGGGATTTTTCTGATAATATAGAGGAAAAAGAAGGAGCCTTTGAGGCTGTCGCTCCCTCTATGGGAAATCACGGCCCGGTTCTGGTAAAGGATAAGGTACATTTTGCCTATGCGGACGAAACGCCGTACTTTTCCATCGGAACCACTTGTTATACCTGGGTGAATCAGCCTCTTGAGAGACAGGAGCAGACACTTGAAACGCTGCGAAACAGCGCATTTAATAAAATCAGATTTTGCTTTTTTCCGAAATTCTATGAGTTTAACACCAAAGAGCCCTTAAGCTATCCTTTTGAGAGAGGAAGCGGGGAAGGGCTGGACGAGGAGCTTGTAAAAAAGGAAAAAGAAGACAGATTCATATTTCCGGGGATGAAAGAAGAGGAGCAGGATTACAGTTTTGATTACTACAGACCAAACGCGGAGCATTTCAGAAAATTTGACCTGAGAATCGCCCAGCTCATGGAGATGGGTATCGAGGCGGACATGATACTCATGCATCCTTACGATAAATGGGGAAACAACGAGATGGGAAAGGCGGCCTGCGATGCTTATCTGAGATATGTGGTGGCAAGATACGGCGCTTACAGGAATGTGTGGTGGTCCCTTTCCAATGAGTTTGACTTTATAAAAACAAAGACGCCGGAGGACTGGGAGCGCTACGGGCAGATAGTTTCCGGGTGCGATAAGTTCCACCGGCTTCTCTCCGTACATAACGGAGGACCCAATTATGATTTTTCAAAGGACTGGGTGACCCACTGCTCCCTTCAGAGAGTTGACTTTTACAAGACAACGGAAACTACCGATGAATTTCTGGAAAAATACGGAAAGCCGGTGGTCTGGGACGAGATTTGCTACGAAGGAAATATCGGACTTGGCTGGGGCAACATTACGGGGCAGGAGTTGGTTCGAAGATTCTGGGAGGCATTTATGAGAGGCGGCCACTGCGGACACGGGGAAACCTTTATGGATGCGGAGGACATTCTCTGGTGGTCCCATGGCGGCGTTTTGAAAGGGGATAGCCCGGAGAGGCTGCGCTTTTTGCTGGACATTCTGAAGGATGTTCCGGGAGGCTTTCTCACAAAAGGTCAGGGAGTGTTCGACGAGGTTGTGGGATATGCCGGAGGAAAGACGGGAGAGGGCATGGCAAGCTGCTATGACTACTCCATTCACTACCTGGGTATCTGCCAGCCGGTCTATCGCCTGGTGATGCTTCCGGAGGATGCGGATTACGAGGTGGATGTCATCGATACATGGGATATGACGATTACGCCTCTTGGCAGAATGCGTGGCTTTAACAGGGTGGAAATGCCCGGAAGGCAGTATATGGCGCTACGGATTCGTAAGGCGGTATAAAAAGAAAAATGAAACTTTCTTAAAATGGAAACGCAGTAAATAATGGATTGTGAAAGGGGCGGGGGGGGGATATAATCAGGGTAAGAAGGATAACATGGAGGTATGCTGATGAAGAGACCGTTTCCGATAGGGGTTGAAAATTTTGCAGATATGGTAAAAAACGATTATTATTACGTAGATAAAACCATATTTATGAAAGAATTGCTGGATTTGAAGGGAAAAGTAAATTTATTCATCCGCCCCAGACGCTTTGGAAAAACCCTGAATTTAAGTATGCTCCGGTATTTTTTTGAAGATACCGGAGATAGCGATAGAAATGAGGAAAATAAAAAGCTTTTTTACGGAATGAAAATTATGAAGGAGGGGGAAAAATACACCGGTCAGATGGGAATGTATCCGGTGATGAACCTGACTTTAAAATCTGCAAAACAAAGAGATGTGGAAACCGCTTATTACATGATACAGACCGGAATTGCAGCTGAGTTTGAAAGGCACAGAAGCATTGTGGAGGAGGGAAAAGAACGCCTTTCCGGGAATGAATATGAGCGGTATATTGCGATTGCAGAGGAAAAGGCAGATGAAAAGGAAGTAAGAAACTCTTTGTTGCTGTTTTGCAGGTGTATGTACAAAATCACAGGGAAGAATACGGTTATCCTCATAGACGAATATGATGTCCCTCTGGAAAACGCATATTTTGCAGGCTTTTATGAGAAGATGGCGGATTTTATCCGTTCCCTGTTTGAAGCGGGGCTGAAAACCAACGATTATCTGCAGCTTGCAGTAATCACCGGATGTCTTCGGATTTCAAAGGAAAGTATTTTTACCGGCCTGAATCATTTGAATATCGTATCAATTCTTGATAAAAGATTCAGTGAACATTTTGGCTTTACAGAGTCCGAAGTGCGGGATATGATGTCTTATTATGAGGTAAGCAGCCGTTTTTCGACAATGAAGGAATGGTATGACGGATATATCTTTGGAAACACCGACGTCTATAACCCGTGGAGTGTAATCAGGTTTTTATATGATTTGAGCGCTGATATTAATGCGTTCCCGCGTCCCTACTGGATAAATACCAGTTCGAATGACATCATAAAGGAGCTGATTACAGGGGCGGACCGGGAAACAGGAGAACAGATAGAGTCGCTCCTTCGAGGAAAACCGTTGGATATTCAGGTGCATGAGGAAATTACCTATGGAGATATGCGCAGCCGGGGGGAGAGCCTGTGGAATTTCCTTTATTTTACCGGGTATCTGACGAAAGAGAGCGAATATTTCAAAGAGTCATCGGTGTTTTTAAAAGTACGAATTCCCAATACGGAAGTAAAGACGATTTATCAGAACACCATTTTGGGCTGGTTTCGTCAGACCATAAAGAAGCAGGATTTCCATGCTTTATATTGCGCCATGGAGGAGGGAGCGGCGGAAACAGTCCGGGATATTATCAACAGTCAGCTATTTTCGACAATCAGCTTTTATGACAGTGCAGAAA
>OFFK01001862.1_pt1 | contig 13822 bp, 15 predicted proteins | sample 1521361 | NCBI WGS metagenome assembly OFFK01 (sample SAMEA3504096, study PRJEB24116) | mouse gut metagenome | biome: mouse gut; feature: mouse-associated habitat; material: faeces | place: Denmark | collected 2011
AGAGCGGGAACGGATTCGGTAAGTCGGCCCTGTGAGGCGCACGAAAAGTGACAAGCAGCCACCCGCCGCCGGTGATCCTCCACCAGAGGGCCGGGGAAACGCATTCCCCGAGTAGGCAGGACGCGAAACGGACTCACGCCCCCGGCCCCACATCAAAACGAAAAGGAGACAACACCATGACTGAGCGTATGATTGAGAACCGGGTCAAGAAGCTCCAGGAGATCGAGGCCCAGCAGAAAAAGCTGGAGACCGCCGCCGAGGCCATCCGGGCTGAGCTCAAGGCGGACCTGGAGGAGAAGGGCGTGGACGAGCTCAAAACCAAGAACTTCATCCTGCGCTGGAAGGAGATCATCAGCTCCCGCCTGGACGGCAAGGCTCTCAAAGCCGCATTCCCCGATGTGTACGGCCAGTTCTGCAAGGCCAGCGCCAGCCGCCGGTTCACCATAGCATGAGAAGGGCCCCTTGCATCAACGCCGACCAAAGCAGGATGCAAGAAGCCCGAAACCACCCCGGAGGGGGTCGAGGCCATTATACCACGGCCCCCTCCCCAAATGCAAGGAGGAAATTTCAGTGAGCAAGTACGACAGCATTCAGACCGCCGCCGAGTTGGTGGCCGAAGTCCAGGCCCACGGCCTGAGCACCGCCCAGGAGGACATCTGCCGGGCGCAGGACATTTTCGGCCACACCAGCGTTGAGGAGCTGGCCCGCCTCGCCAACGACAACGGGAGGAACAACGACCAGGGCCAGCCCGACCCGCAGGGCTCCTGGAGCAGCGGCCGGAGGCCCACCCAGGGGACGTTCTACTCCATCGCCTTTTCCATCTGGAACTGGGAGGACGCAACACGGTTCTGGAACCTCCACACTAATCCGGAGCGGCAGGCTTGGCAAGAGGACAAGCGAATCGTGGGAGAGCTTCAGCACAAGGTCATGGTGGCGGAGATTGACCGGGACGCCGCCAAGAACCTGCTCCGCGCCAGCGAGAAAAAGGCCTCCGACCTCATTGACGCCCTGACCGACGCCGAGCGGCGGGCCTGCACCGCCGAGGCCCAGGTACTTGCCCTGAAAGCCCGGCTCTACGACTACATCACCGCCGAGGCCTGAGCCTCCGGCGATACCAATAGCCTGACCTACCGGGCACACGGGGAGAAAGGACACCAGCATGGATAAGAACATGGAGATCATCAGCCAGCTCATGGTGACTATCACGCAGACCAATGAGTGGTTCCGCATCTGCCATGAGGACGCCCAGATTCAGCGGGCCACCCTGGGCCTACAGGCCGTCATGGAGCGCGTTGCCGCCCTGGTTCCCGAGGAGCTCATGGACGAGCTGTGGGACGCCCTGGGCAATCTGGAGGAGGCCCAGGAGACCGCCGCAATCCTCTACGGTATCCGCGTGGCCGACGCTATCCGGGACGTCGCCGCCCGGCCTACCGACCTCACCTGCTACATCATCGACCGGGCCAAGACCGGGGCGCAGGGAGGAACCAAGCGGAATGGATAAGGCGACAGATAACCGGCTCTGCGAGATTCGGAGCTATGTGGACGGAACCAGGATTCGGAGCAAAGACCAATCCTCCCTCCTGACGTCCAAGGACCTCCTTGCCCTGGGGGAGTTTACCCGGCAGGACTTATACGGCGCCATCCTCCTGGCATTTTTTTACGGACGGGCCAAGGGATACCGGGTGGCAAAGGGCCTACCCCTGACCCTTCAGCATGAGTCCGGCCCCTCTGAGGATGCAGAAATTCTCAGGTTGGCTAAATCGCTGGACGAAGTTCAGCTCGCTGCCGTGCTGGTAACTGCACAAGAGCTGGCCGCAGGAACAGACCCTGTTGCGGCGCTTGCGGCGGGGAATATCGTTCTTGTCTCGACTGGTTACCCTCCCGCTCCCGTCTATATTCCCGAAGACGGATAAACCGTTAAGGGGGCGGCCCGCGCCGCCCCCTTTCCTCGCAGTTATAACCGCCATGCAGGGCCGTCCCCGTTCCGGGGGATATTCCTACCTCACCCGGAGCGGGACACGCCCCCAAGGGGCTTTCCTGGCTACTCCTCCGGCTCCAATTTCTCCTTGGGGAGTTCAATGCGCTGGAGGATAGACGGCGCAATGCTCACTTTCCCAAAGAGCAGCACCGCCTCCATAAAGCCGTGGAGTTTCCCAGCATAGTTCGCGTCAATCATGTCTTTGGCGAGGTTCCTGCGGCTGGTGTCGTAAAGGATCTCCTGCCGCCCCTGTTTGACGCCGAACAGATAGGCCAGCACAGCGACTTTCTCCGCGCCGGCCATCTTGTACTCTTTCACGAACGGCGCCAGTAGCTTTTGAGCCTCCTGGACCTCCTCCGGGGTAATGGTTTCCAACAGCTGACGGTGGCCCGGTTCCTCCAACAGGGGGCGGTTCTCCTCATAGGTTTCATCGTTCATCGGTAGGCACTCCTTACTGCGTCAATTTGCGCCTCTTCCAGCGCATCCATGACCCGCTCGGTCACGGTTTCTGTCAATTCCTCGCCATATTCCCGCAAGGCCTCCAGCGTATCGGGGCCAGCGTTCCCGCTGACCTGGATGGAGACAGGGACGGAAATCTGCACCGGCGCACCCCCGCCGCTGGCCTTGGCGCTTACCGCCTCTACGTTCTGGCGCGTGTTCATGACTGCCGCCATCTGCGGAGCCAGGGACATCATACGGGCGTCGGCGGCAAGCTGCTCTTGTATTGCCGAAGTCTCGGCGGCGTTCATCACCTTTTCCCCGCCGCCGAAATACACCAGCTCCGGCCCCTCCTCGCCCACCAGGGCAAAGCCGGGGGCGGCGTTGCTGGTTCCGCTGGCATAGCCGCGGTTGCTGTTTGCGTACCATGCGCTATTGCTGTACGGGGCGGGGCCCAGAGCACTCGCCGCCGCCCGTCCCAGCTCCTCATATGCGCTACGCACAGCCGGGAGCATATCGTTCGCAGCATTGATGTACCCCTGGATGGTGGCCCGGCCGGCCACCGCCGCCTCGTCTCCCAGGTCCATTTTCTTGATGTCCTCCACGGCCTGTTCCTGCAATTCGTCCATCTGGCGCTGATAATCCTCTGCCAACAGGGCCAGACTTTCCGAAGTCTCCGACTGCTGCTCTTTCAGCAGTTGCCAGTTGGCGACCATCTCTTTCACCGATTCCGTGTCGCCCCGGTTGATTGCCTCAGCCATGCCGGCAATGGCGTTCACGCTGTCCTGGCTACCGTCCGCAAAACTGGCTATCATATCGCTCAGACCCTCAATATCGCCAGCGTGGTCTGTCAGCGTCTGCAGATTGGTGTTGTAGTTCTCCCAATAGGCGATCTGGCTTTCCAGGGCATCGTTGATACTCCCCGCACTGGTGGCAACCACGTCTGCGGCCTCGTCCCATAGGGCATACTGCCCGGATATGGATTCCAGAGCCGCCTCATACGTCTGGTTGTAGGCCTCCGCAAGAGCCGCCATATCCCCGGCGACACCCTCAATGACGGTCTGCAATTCATGAGCCTGCCGGGCGGCCTCCGCCTCCGCCGCCGTCTGCTCCTCAGTGACGCCGGTAAGCTGTTCCACGACTTCTTTCGCACTCTCAAATTCAGCCTCGGCGGCGGCGACCGCCTCGGCATCCTTGTCCATGGCCTTATTGAGATTTTCGATGGTGCGCTCAGCCTCGTACATCTCGTCGCGGTATCCGAAGATGGCGTTTTCCAGCTCGTAGTATTCGGCGGAGAGCATAGTGCCGTTTTCTGCAGCCTCCTCGGAGAGCTCGTTCATCCGCACAAGGGCGGCATCCCAATTCTTTTCAGCCGTTTCCAGCTTGGTCTGCGCCTGAGTCAGTTTAACGCTGTTCTCCGCCGCCTCCAGCAGAACGGCGCCATATTCGTCATACAGGGAATTAAGATACTCCTGGTAGGCCCTGGCCTGGGCGTTCTTTTTCAGCTCCTCGGTGTTCACCCGCAGCGTCTGCGTGTCTGTCTCCAGGGTGTAAGTAGACCGCCCATATTGGTCTGTGGTCTGGCTGATGCTGTCGGACAGCTCCGGCATAGTCCGCAGGAGAAGAGCCAGGGTATTTTGATACTCCTGGTTCTGCGCCGCATTTTCACCCTCTGCGGCCTCGATCTGCTCCAGCTTGTCGATGTAGACCCCGGCTACCTCTGCTGTGGCAAGGGTCTGGGTAGCCGTCTCCTCATAGGCGGCGCTGGCCTCTTCCATCGCCTCGCCCATCTCCCGGGCGGCGGCGGACAGTTCTTTTACGGACGGTACGCCATCATCGGCGGCGGTGGTCAGGGCCATCACGCCAGCAGCCAGTGCGCCTACCGCACCTGCCGCCAGAAAGACCGGGTTGGTGAACATAGCCGCCACGTTCAGCGCCTTAAACACCGTCATAGCGGCATTCACCCCGGTAATGGCAAGGGCCGCGCCGCCCATGACGCCGGTAAAGGTCACCACCGCCCGCACCAGGGCGGGATTTTCCTTAACGAAATCATCCACGACGCCGAAAACATCTGTCCCGATCTCATACAGTCCCCGCATTTCAGGGATAAACTGCTCTCCGATGGTGGTTTTCAGCGCATCCCATGCGGAGTTCATCAGGGTCAACTGGCCGTTCATATTGTCCAGCTTGACATCGGCCATGCGCTGGGCCGCTCCGGTGCAGTTGTTGATGCTGTTGGTCAGGGAGGCATAGTCAGCGTCGGTGGCGTTCAAAATAGCCAGGAGGCCGTTATAACCGCGCTGTCCGGCGATGGCTTGGGCGTTGTTCACCCGCTCGGCCTCGGTCATCTGGTCGAAGTATTTCCTCAGCTCGTCGATGGTGGAGCCAAAGTCTTTCATGGTGCCGTCGGCCTTGATTGCGGAGTATTCGTACTCCCCAAAGGCTGCGCCGGTCAGGGTCACGCCCTCCAATAAGCCGTTGAACGTGTTACGCAGGGCGGTACCGGCGATAGAGCCCTTGACGCCGCTGTTTGCCATGAGGCCCATAGCCACGGCCACATCCTCAATGCTGTACCCAAGGGCGCCGGCCACGGACGCAGACATTTTGAACGTCTCGCCCATGATTGCCACGTTGGTGTTGGAGTTGGTGGCCGCTGCCGCCAGGACGTCGGAGAAGTGGGCCGTGTCTGCCGCCGTGAGGCCAAAGGCGCTCAGGCTATCGGTTACAATATCCGACACCATAGCCAAGTCCTCACCCGATGCTGCCGCCAGTTGCAGAACACCGTCCATGCCCTGGAGCATATCGTTTGCGTCCCACCCGGCCATTGCCATGTAGCCCATGGCGTCGCCAGCCTCTTGGGCGGTGAACTTGGTGGTCGCCCCCAGCTCCTTAGCCTCCTCGGCAAGCGCGGCCATGTCCCGGGCGTTGGCTTGGGATAGAGCCTCTACCGCAGACATGGCCTCCTCGAAGTCGCCGGCCACGCCGACGCACTCCATGAACGCCCCGGTGATCTCTTTTACTGCCATGGCGACACCGGCGGCGGTGATGGCCTGACCAGCTGCCTCAAACGCCTGGGCGGTTCGCTCCCCGAACGTCCCGGCGCTGTCCGCCGCCTTGTCCTGCTCGGCCCTGAGTTCTTTGATCCTGGACGTCAGTTCTGCATCCTTTTGGGCCAGGTTGCCCGTGTCCACCCCGGCCTCTTTCAGACGTGCCCCGGTAGCCTCCAACTTCTGCCCCTGGCGGTCAAGAGCCGCCTCGGTATCCTTGATGCGCTGCTCCAGCTTGACGCTCTCCCGCTCCAGACCGGCGGTGGAGCCGTCCGTCTCCCCAATTTCCCGTTGGAGTAGGTCGTGCTGCTTTTGTAGATTCTCCAGCTTGGCGCGGGTGGCCTCGACCGCTGTCTGCTGTTTCTGGTAGGACGTCACGTCGCCCTGGAGCCGGTGGAGGTCGTGGATCTCCTTGCCCAGCCGGGAGAACTCCTGTTGAGCTTTGCTGAATGTGCCGCTAAAGCCCCCGTTCATCTTGGCATTGAGGGCAAACAGCATTTCATAAGTCTTTCTGTCCGCCATGTATCACTCCTCTTTTCCTCGGCATCCGTGCCGTTGATTCACCCGGAGGACTGCCGCAAACGCCCCGTCCTGGCGGTTGTAACCGCCGTCCTGCCCCCTCCCGACCCCGGGAGATAATCTCACCCGCCTGACAGCGTGAGGGCCTGCACGGGGCTATCAGCCGTCCTCCCAGTCCACTCCATCCACACCGAACAGCAGCACCAGGAGCCGGTCTATCCCCGCTGCCGTCGCCTGCTTGAAGTTGCCCCGGCTCATGTGGAGGGCCTTGCATATCCGGCTCACGGAAAAATCCTGCTCCGCTATGAACCGCAGTACCAGCAGATTGTGCAGCCGCTTTTCCTCCTCGGTTTCCGCGCTCCGGAGGCTGACAGCCATAGCCTGATCCATAAGCCGCTTGATGTGCGGCGGCGCCCTCCGATAGCTCCCGAGGTAGGCCACAAGCACCATCTTTCGGTATTCGTACACCGTCATAAGGCCAGCAGCCCCCTTTCCGAATCGCTGAGCTGAAGCTGTGCCAGCTTGGCCCGGTCCATCTGTATGTACCGCTCCGCCTGCGCCCGTTTCCACTCGTTTGGCATGAACTCCGCCAGCTCCGGGCCATACCTCCCGGCGCGGATCGCCTGAAATGCGGCCTGCTGGCGGATGAAAACGGTCTGCCTGGTACACCCGATTTGCTCGGCCAGTCTGGCGGCGGACACGCCCTGGAAATATCTCTGAACAATCAGCCGCCGGCTATCCTCCGGCAAATCGCCCAGGGCCTTGAACAGCATTTCGTGGAGCTCCCGGTGCCATTCCTGGCTTATGGCGGCATCCTCCACGTTTTCCCCTGCGGCCAGCCGGTCCAGGAGGGACAGGCCCTCACCATCACCGCCCCCGGAGCTTTCCATGCTCACCGTCTCCAGCTTTTGAAACGCCGCCAGCGTCCCGGCAACAGCGGCGGGAGACAGCCCCATTGCCTCCAGGGCGGCGGCATAGGTCACGGTTCGGCCCGTCTCCGCCTCCATCTGCCGCTTTCTCTCGGCACAGTCCCTGATTCGGCGTCTCATGTAGGCTGGTACCCGCACAGTGTAACCGTTCCGCTCGTAGTACCGGCACAGGCTCCACTTGACACGGTTGGCGGCATAGGTGGAGAACTCCACCCCGGAGGCGGGGTCGTAGCTCTCCGCGGCGGAGGCAAAGCCAAAATAGGACTGCTGTACCATGTCCTCAAAGCCCTCCTCCCGCTCGGTGAGGCCGGTAACGTTATGGACGATCATCCGTATCAATCCCTGGTTGTTCTCCCACAGCCTGGCCATGACCTCGCTACTGTCACCGGCAGAGCGGAGCCGCATCAGCAATTCATCATTCGTTGTCTTTGCCGCCGACGCCATAACGCACCCTCTCTTTGGCTGGATTCTCCCCGGTTTCTCCTCCCCCTTTCAAGTAAAGTGCCCCGAAAAAATCCCCGGGGACTGGATGTTTTTCGGGGTCGTCGAGCCCGCATACGAGGGGAGGGGCCGCCACAGTACCTTTTCCCACTCCGGGGCTGGTTGTAACCGTCCTCCGGGCCACGGTAGAGGGCGGCATAGGTAAACACCCGGGGGAACGTCGCAAAGCCTCTCCACGGTCTTGCAGAGGAATAGCTGTATTCCCTGGTCGGCTATCCCTCCGCTATCATCCTCCTGCCCCTGGCAAATCAGAATCTTGGGGGGCTGTGGTTATATGGCAATCTGTTCCGCTGTGTCTTGCCGCAGACGCCAGTTCTTTTCCTCACCCGCAAAGCTCAGGTACTGTGCCCCCTTTCGGCACATCTCATGAATGCGTCCGCCCAGGGCCACGTCCAGCGACAGCAGTTCATCCACCGTCAGTTCCGTGGAGAGCAGCGTCAGCGCCTTGGTGTTGTATCGGGCCCCGATGATGTCAAAGGCAAGCTCTATGTCCGCCTTGGTCGGTGCGGTTCCCCGGGCCGTTTTGAGGAAATCGTCAAGATACAGAACCTCGGCATTTTTCAGAGGCTCCATCATCTTGGAGCGGGCGTCCCCGTCCAGGGATGCCGCCTTGATTTTCTGCGCCATCTCCCGCCACAGATCATAGCGGACGGCCCGCCCATCATCCAGGAGCCGCCGGCATATCGCCGTACACAGGTGGGTCTTGCCGGAGCCGGAGGCCCCTGATGCCACGAACCAGCCGTTCGGCGCCGCCGCATAATCCTGGGCCAGCTGCTTTGCCCTCGCCTGCCACGGCTTTGGGGTCTGGAATCGGTCAAACGTGTGCCGCTCCAGCAGGTCGCCTAGGCCGCTCTTTTCCGCTCGGCGGATACTACGGCGAATCGCCATACAGTGGCACTCCACACTGACTATGTACCCGCCCCGGAGTTCTGCGCTGTATCCACGGTTGAGGCATTTGGGGCAGTCGTAGCCGGTCAGGTTCCCCGGAATCTGGTTCATTGTCTCGACCCGGCGGGCCTCATATTCCTCGGGATTAAAGCTCGACAACGGGAACGCCCCACTTCTTTGCAGGCTGTCCCTGACCGCCGCCGGTACCTGAAACCGCTCCATGTGTCTCCCTCCTTTCCCCGTCACTGTGACCGCTGCGCCCTCGATCCTGCTCACGGGCCAGCCAGTTTGTGATGAACCGGCTTATTCCCCGCTTGGTCTTGCGCCGCTCCTTGTTGGAGAGCAGCCAGCCCCGCATCTGCCGCAGTTGCTGAAGAACGTCAACGGCGGGGTACAGCTCCGACCATTCCCTGCATTGTTCCTCCGTAACACCATACTCTGTGCCATCGTTGAGGGGCAATCCAATGACGGGCGGCGTAGAGCCGATTTCCGGCTCTGCGCAAGAGGAGACGTTAGTCTCCTCTATAACCTTACCTATCCTATCCTTACCTAACCTAACCTCGGGTTCCACTTTGGTTCCATCCGGGTTCCATGTGGGTTCCACTTGGGTTCCATTGGTGATTTGAACGAGCAATTCACGGTATGTACTCGGGTGGTATCTGTCCTTTTTGATCAGGTTGTTCCGGCTCCAGTCAGCTATGTATGTGACCAGATCGTCGTTCAAGACGCTCACAAATCCCTTTGAGGCCAGCACCCGCAAATCGTCCTCTGTGGCGCCGGTGGTTCGCATAACGGAAAAGGCTTCTACAATGCCATCATCATCCGCCGCCATGCCGAGGTCGTAGTACAGCAGTCGGGAGGTCGGCGGCATCCGCAGGAACCGTCCGGAGCCGATAACAGATTTCGCAAACATTCTGCGCTCCGCCACTTACCAGTACACCGCCTTTCCAGTGGCCCGGAATTGACGAACCGGCCCGCTCGTGGTAGAATAGTCCCGGAAATGGAGACCGGCCCGATAAACCAGGCCCCTTTTCCTGTCCCGCTCCGGCGTTGCGCCGCTGGAGCGGGCTTTCTTTTTTCCTGCCGCCATGCGCCTACCTCCCCGGAGCTGCGCTGGCCTCGGTCTGAGGCGGGACGCCCAACTGCTCCAAAAGCGCCGGGATGTTGACGTAGTACGTTGGGCCGCTCTTGATGTGGGGCACACTGCCATCCTTGCACCCCTTACGCAAGAAATACTGGCTCAGGCCCGTAGTCTTGCAGGCGTCGGGGATCTTCTGGAACGGCGCCGCCGCTTTGCTGTTCGCCATGTTACTGCGCCCCTTTCTGGGCCGCAATAGCCCGAATTGCCGCCAGAGCTTTCTTCTGCTTTTCTGCCGGAAGCTCGCGGCGGAGTTGGCGATACAACGTACTATCCGCTACCCCAAGGGCCTCCGCCACCTCCCACAGTGCGACACCAGACCGTTTCGCCTCTTGCCGAATGAGTAGATTATTCACAAACAAACCTCCTTTCAGGATTGACAGTTCTTCGCTGTCATGGTATGATTATAGCAGTAGTAGCCGCACCTGTCAACAGTTAATTTACCTCATTTCATTTTGACAGTAAATAATGCACTTCGGAGGTTATAACCCATGGATAGCACTGAAATCAATTTGCAGAAAGACTATGACAAGGTTTTTCCCTCCCGCCTGCGTAAGCTCATGGATGATAGCCACATCTCACAGCAGAGATTGGCAGACTATCTCGGACTGAAGAACAGGCAATCAGTGGCAGGCTATTGTAATGGTCGCTCTACCCCCGATTTGGAAAGCGTTGTGAAAATAGCTTCTTTCTTTAGCGTGTCAACAGATTATCTCCTCGGAGCCACGGATGATCCCGCTCCGGCTCCCTCTGCTGTCGATGATTTAGGCCTGTCTCCAAAGGCAGTCCAATACCTGCGTACCTTGCACGAGCTGACCAAAATCCCTCCCTACGACACCAGGATATCTTTACTCTCCTACCTGTTGGAAAACAGCCAATTTGACTTTATGCTTGCGTTGTGCGAGAGGTATGTAAAGTTGATAGGCACCACCCCTGACCCAACCTTTGAGGGCTCCGCAGATTATATAGCCTGCGCTGACGCACTAAAAGCACACGGCTTTGCCATTTCCCCTCCAGATATTCAAGCCAATGCTCTTTTCAGTGAGCAAATCACAAATCTGCTACGGACAGTTCTTGACGAAAGGGCGGAACACACAGGAGGTTGACTATGCCATCCACCAGGAAGAAAACCAATAAGGCTGGTCAGGTGTTCTATGAAATCCGGGTCAGCCGAGGCCGAGGAAAATCCTACCTGACACGGCGGTGGTATCCCCCGGAAGGATGGAGCCAGAAAGCCATCGACCGGGAGCTTGCCAACGTCGCCGCCGAGTTTGAGCGTCAGAGCGACGCCGGAGAGGTCATCACCAGGGCGGAGCAGCGGGAACGGGAGGCGGAGGCCGAGCGGGAGGCCGCAAAGATACTCACGCTGCGCCAGTATGGGGAGCGGGTGTTCATGCCGGCCAAGACCGTCACCATGAGCGAGAACGCCCGCGCCAGCTATCAGGGCAACCTTGCCCGATGGATATATCCCGCCCTGGGTGATGTGAAACTCCCGGAGATCACCCCGGCCCAGCTGTCTGCGCTGCTGCTGTCCATGCAGGCGCATGGCAAAGCTCAGGGAACCGTGCTGAAGGTCTACACCGTCCTGCAAGGCCTGTTCAAAATGGCCTACCGCTCCGACACGATCCCGCTCAATCCGATGGACAAAGTGGATCGTCCAAAGCCCCGGAAGGATGAGCAGCCGAAAGAGGAGGAGGAAAAGGCGTACACGGCCCCGGAGCTCCACCACATCCTCCAGTGCCTGAAAGGGGAGCCTCTGAAATGGCGCTGCTATGTTTCCCTGGTCGCTGATACAGGTGTCCGGCGCGGGGAGGCTTGCGGCATCCAGTGGGCCGACATTGATTTCAAAGCCGGTACCGTCACGTTCCGCCACAATCTCCAGTACACCCCGGCCGCAGGTGTCTACGACACATCCACCAAGGGCAAGCGCGCCCGCACGGTGGACGTAGGCCCTCACGTTCTGGAGCTACTGCAGCAGCTGCGGGAGGCACAGGCCAGCTCTGCAATCTCCAAGTGGGTATTCACCAAGGAGGGCAGCCCGGAGCCGATGCACCCGCAAACTCCTACGGAGTATTTTCACTCTTTCGGGCAGCGGTACGGCATTGCGGACTTCCACCCGCACAAGCTCCGGCACACGTCGGCCAGCGTTGCTCTCACCAATGGCGCAGACCTGATCTCCGTCAGTGAGCGCCTGGGCCACAAAGACCCGGCCACCACCGCGCGTATCTACGCCCACGCAAACCAGGAGAGTATACGCCGGGCAGGTCAGATCGTCCGAGACGCCATAGAAAAAGCCGGGCAGGGTTGACCTGCTCGGCTTGATTTTTCTTGTCGGTATGGGTTTCTGTATGGGTTTTTGCCTCGTGGCGGAAGTTTGTCAAAATGACAAGAAACCCGCTATCCCTTGCGGGACAACGGGTTTCAATGGAGCTGCTACCCAGATTTGAACTGGGGACCTCATCCTTACCAAGGATGCGCTCTACCGACTGAGCTATAGCAGCGAATGGCGACGCGGAAGGGACTTGAACCCTCGACCTCCGGCGTGACAGGCCGGCGTTCTAACCAACTGAACTACCGCGCCAGGCAGTTCCGGGGGATATGGGTCAAAATGGTGGGAACAACAGGGCTCGAACCTGTGACCCCATGCTTGTAAGGCATGTGCTCTACCAGCTGAGCTATGCTCCCCGGTCAGCCGTCTGATTTGCGACGGCTTGATTATTATACTCGACTGAGCCCGACTTGTCAACAGGAAATTGAGATTTTTTGGCGAGAAATTTTTCAGCCCTCCAGCGGAAAAAATTGGCGGTGTTTTCCAGGTCTGCCGTCCCCCAGCTTCTTGACATTCCAGAAAATCAATGACATAATGGGTACGAATCAGAAAAGCGGTGCCCCAGGCGGGGAGAGGGCCGTAAAATAGAAGGAGGCTTGCATTATGAGTGCTAAAATCAGGCGGATCGGTGTGCTGACCAGCGGCGGCGACGCGCCGGGCATGAACTCAGCAGTCCGGGCCGTGGTGCGTACGGCGGTAGGGCAGGGGATCGAGTGCATCGGCATCCGCCGGGGCTGGAGCGGCCTGATCAGCAGCGATTTTGTCCAGCTGGACGGAAACAGCGTCAGCCGGATCATCAACAAAGGCGGTACCATGCTGTATACCGCCCGCAGCGAGGAGTTCATGGACCATGCCGGCCGGGAGAAGGCCATCGCCACCTGCAAGCTGCTGGGGCTGGACGGCATTGTGGCCATCGGCGGCGACGGCACCTTCCGGGGGGCGCTGGCTCTGTCCCGCCAGGTGGCGGAGCACGGGAACAAGCTGTCTGTGGTGGGCATTCCCGCCACCATTGACAACGACATCGGCTGCTCCCACTACACCATTGGCTTCGACACCGCCTGCAACACCTGCATCGAGTGTATCGACAAGCTGCGGGACACCATGCAGTCCCACGAGCGTTGCTCCGTGGTGGAGGTAATGGGCCGTCATGCCGGCAACCTGGCCCTGTATGTGGGCCTGGCGGTGGGCGCTACCGCGGTGCTGATCCCCGAGCGGCCGGTGGACTTTGAGCGGGATGTGATTGAAAATATCCGGCGTGCCCGCCTGGCCGGCACCACGCACTATATGATTGTGGTGGCCGAGGGCGCCGGCAAGGCCTTTTATATCGGCGAACAGATTCATGAGGCCATCGGCATTGATCCCCGGGTTACGGTGCTGGGCCACATCCAGCGGGGCGGCTCCCCCTCCGCCAAGGACCGCGAGACCGCCAGCTGCATGGGGTACAACGCGGTGCAGGCCATTGCCGAAAACCGCGGCAACTGCGTGGTGGCCACCCAGGACGGACGCCTGACCATCCTTGAGATGGAGGAGGCACTGAAGATGAAGAAGACCTTCCACATGGAGCGCTACCAGATTCTGGAGTCCCTGACCAACAACTGCGGCCTCATCTGATACATACGCAGACCGCTTTTCTTCCGCACCCGGGCGGAGACCCCTCTCCGGGAAGCCAGCTGTCTGACACAAGCAATATGCTCCCCACAGCGCAGATGAACAGAGTGCAGGCTCTGAAAGCTGCGCTGCGGGGAGCGTTTGCCTATGCGGGGATCAGTCGTCAAAAAAATCAATTTCGTCAGATTTGCGGCAGCAGCCTCCCCGGGACCTCTTGCATCCGCGGGAAAAGTATAGTATATTTGAGAAAACCCACAGGATCAGAGGAGGTTTTTCCGTGAAAAGAAGTTTCTTTCTGGCAGCGCTGGCGGTATGTCTGGCGCTGACGGCCTGCGGCAAGAGCGAGGCGGCCAAGGCTGTGGACGACATGATCGACAGCATCGGTGAGGTGACGGTGGACAGCGGGAGCGCCATCACCGCGGCGGAGGAGGCCTTCGCCGCCCTGAC
>OFFK01001863.1_pt1 | contig 13814 bp, 12 predicted proteins | sample 1521361 | NCBI WGS metagenome assembly OFFK01 (sample SAMEA3504096, study PRJEB24116) | mouse gut metagenome | biome: mouse gut; feature: mouse-associated habitat; material: faeces | place: Denmark | collected 2011
TATGGATGATCTGAAAAGAGTAAGTGAAGACAGGGGATATCTTGAACAAATGTATCAGCGCTATGGATTATAATACCGGTTGCTATGTGCTAAGAATCTATCTTCCCACTATCTATACATGGTATATTTCTGTTAAACTTAGACTCGAAGGCAGTATTTCATAATAGAGCCTCATTCATTATTCTCTCAAAAAGAGGATGCGTTTTCCTTTCATGGACCGCATCCTCTTTTTTATACATTAATAGTTGACACGAGTCCGATTTCGGACTATAATAGCATTTGCAGCCAACCAAGTCCGATATCAGACTCGTATGCTGTCTAAATACTGCCGCGCATATTCACATATTACCTTTAAGAAAAACTGATGGGGAGAATAATATTATGATACCAGAACTGCACCCGGGAATGAAAGAATTCAACCGGATTTTCAAGGAATGTAACCATATTTACCATGATATCGCACTGAAGCTTAAGCTGTCTGACAGCGGATTTGATATCCTTTATATCCTCTATACACTCGGAGACGGCTGTCTTCAGAAGGATATCTGTGAGAATACGATGCTCAGCAAGCAGACCATCCATTCTTCCGTCCAAAAGCTTATGAGAGACGGTTTCCTCTCTCTGGAAGCCGGACGTGGCAGAGATATGCATATCTTCCTCACACCTGCCGGCAAAGCTATGCTTGATGAGAAGATTGCTCCCGCGATCCAGATCGAGAATCTTGCATTTACGGATATGACCGAGGAAGAGCAAACTGAATTTCTCCGGCTTAACAGGAAATATGCAGACAATCTTCGTAAATATACGACACAGCTTTGAACTCCACAAGATCAGACGCTCGCGGCAGTCGCCAAATGTGCATGCAAGCATGCCCGCTTGGCTCGTTGCTCGCGGGAATAAAAAGGAGGACTTTAAAATGAGAATACAATTATCTGAACACTTTACTTACAAAAAAATAATTCAATTCGTACTGCCTTCCATCGTTATGATGATATTTACTTCCATCTACGGAGTGATCGACGGCTTGTTCGTCTCTAACTTCGTAGGAAAGACAGCATTTGCGGCAATTAACTTGATCATGCCGCTTCTGATGGGACTGAGCGCCCTTGGTTTTATGATCGGCACAGGGGGCAGCGCGATTGTATCTAAGGCGCTTGGCGAAGGTAAAAGAGATCTGGCGAATCAATATTTTTCCATGCTAGTTTATATCACGATCATCGGAGGAATCATCCTCGCCGCTGCCGGGATGTTCTTCGTAAGACCGGTTGCCGTCCTGCTTGGAGCAACCGGAGAGCTTATAGATCTCTGCGTCCTGTACGGCAGGATCCTTATGGTCTCTCTGACGCCGTTTCTCCTGCAGAATGTATTTCAGAGCTTCTTCGTAACTGCCGAAAAGCCCCAGTTGGGACTGAAAGTAACGATTACCGCAGGACTTACAAACATTATATTAGATTACCTTTTCATAGCCGTATTCCATTGGGGGATCACCGGAGCCGCCGTTGCGACGGCAATCAGCGAGACGGTGGGCGGACTTTTCCCCATCTTTTATTTTACACGCAAAAATGAGAGCCTGCTCCGTCTTGTAAAAGCTCCTCTGGATATCAGGGCTCTGGGACGTGCCTGCGCCAACGGCTCCTCTGAGCTGATGTCCAACTTATCGCTGTCGGTCGTGAATTCTCTCTACAACCTGCAGCTGATCTCCATTGCCGGAGAGAATGGAGTCGCGGCATACGGTACGATCATGTATGTAAATTTTATTTTTATCGCGATTTTCCTGGGTTACTCCATAGGAAGCGCACCGATCATCGGCTATCACTTTGGCGCAGGTAATCACGATGAGCTCAGGAATCTGCTGCGGATGAGCCTGTCAATGGTTGGAGTATGCGGTGCGGCACTGACACTGCTTGCACAGATTTTTGCCTCCCCCCTCGCTGATATCTTTGTCGGATATGACAGTAAACTTGCCGCCATGACCTGCCATGGTTTCCGCCTGTATGCGGTTTCCTTCCTGATCAATGGATTCAATATCTTCGGGTCCGCATTCTTCACTGCACTGAGCAACGGATTTGTGTCGGCTACGATATCATTCCTGCGGACACTTGTCTTCCAGGTGGTTGTCGTGCTGACGCTTCCGCTCATACTGGGGATTGACGGAATCTGGCTCGCCATAACCGTAGCAGAGGCGCTCACGCTTGCCATAACCGTGTGGTTCCTGGTGAACCGCAGGAAACAGTATCATTATGCATAAGGAAATGAATTGCACTGATCTGCCGCCTGACCGTCTGCGGCAGATCACAGGTTCAGAAACTGCAGCAGCATCTCAAGCTTCAGCCTTGCAATCCGATCGTCCAGCGATACATCCAAAAGCTCCTTCATCTTGTCGATCCGCTTACGTATCGTATTGATGTGGACATACATCTTCTCTGCCGTCACGCTGAAATTCATGTTATTCTCCAAATATACTTTCAGTGTTTTCAACGGTTCCCGGTTTCTCTCATCCTGCAGAAGCAGACGATACCGGCAAAGCATGGCTTCCAGTTCATCCTCCTGGATCTCAATCCAGGCATAAGGCCCCAGCATCTCATAATCCCAGATATGGTTCTGCGGGAACAGCTTCTTTCCCATTGCCATCACCTTCTGACATTTTCTTACTCGGTCTTTTAAGGACAAAAGATCCGCCCCGTCCCGGCATATCGCAAATTCAAGCTCCATATCATTGCATTTTTCCTTTACCTTAAGACGGAATTCTTCCAACACATGACAAAGATATTCCAGGTCATACTCTTCTTTGCCCTGCGATTCCCATAGGATAATTCCTCTGTTCTCATCTAAGAAAGCCATCTTCCCGGACTTTGAGACCGTACTGTCCAGAAAAGCCCTCATCAGGTTCTTACGTTCGTTCCTGGCGCTCACCGTCTCATCCTTTGTCTGAGAGAACATGATACAAATATACTTTTTCGACATAAAGATCCCGTGCTGGCTCGCCTGATAGATCAACCGATCCTGATCCTTCTCGTCATAGTTCAGTGCATACAGCACAAAATTCTCAAACCCAATATTTCCGATACTCTGCGCAACCATAATCTGCTCATAGAGCGATTGCAGCTCCAGGAACGCGATCCTTATGGAATACTCGTCACAATAATCCAGGAATTCCCTGGATTCCATCACTACAAAAAATGCCTGCGTCACATCATTCATGATGATCGGGATCAATACCCAACTGATGCGCGGACCGTCCGGATTCAGCGGATCGATCAAACGATATCTGATCATATGCATATTTTCACATAAGGTATGCTTACTGTGCTCTCTTGACGGATTCCAATAATCTTCATTCTTCAGGCAGAACCGTTCGGAAAGCTTCCTGAAATTCGCAGAACTATAGTATGACTTCTCTTCATTGATATCATACAAGAATGCCGGGAAATCCATCTCCGCCTCAACTGCCTGAAGAATCCTCTTGATCTTCCTCTCCTTAAAGCTCAGATTCGATAAACGAAACACACTGTCATTGCGGATACGGAAGCTCTTGAATGCCTGATTCATCACTGCCACATTCACCTGATTTATGACATCCATAAATCCAATCTCAAAGGGCATACTGATCAACGGTACATCATACCGTCCGAACAATTCGATCAAATGATCCGGGATCACATCCAGATAGCGCTGTCTCTTGATCATCAGTCCTGTCGCTAACTGCGCCACTCCCTCCTGAAAGTTCCGCTCAAGGCAATATGGATCCTTCGACAGCGCGTATCCCGATGTCATGATCAGTTCTTTTCCCTTCGTCCACCGAAGGGCATCCGGCGCATCCATAACCGCAACACCCTGCACCTCTCTTGACAAACCCTTTTGGCCTGCTATCACATGAAACTCCTTAAAATACTCCTGTGCCAACAGTTGATAAAGCGCAATTCCCATCTTCATCTCTCCCTTGCAAAACCGCCTGCCTTCTTCGGCACAACCAGAGACTATGCTTCATACATCGGAGCATACTCGTCCTTCTTCTCACGAAATTCCTCCAGAATAGTCTCTCTCTTTCCAGGATCATTATACAGGTCATATGCGATTCCCGCAATAATCTGTGCGGCGCTTAACGCCCCTTTCTCTCCCAAAGAACAGCCGGACGCCGCCGTCGCCTGCCATGTATGCGGCGCGACGCCTGCCGGCCAGCAAGCGGTAGATACGACGCACATCGGCATCATATGGCTGACATCTCCGCTGTCCGAGGATGCCGTCAAAGGATTCGCCTGATAGAGATTACGCTCATTCAGTTTCCATACCATAGGACTTTCCGTATCATACAGCTTCTGCGCTCTTCTGGCATCTTCCTTTGCCACGGTATCAACCAGGCGCTGCGCGAATGCCGTCTCATCGTCGTCAAAGACCGGAAGCTTTACTTCTTTCATATTCTGATAGGCAAGATCGCCGTACGCATGGTTTTCCAACATCTCGCAGCATCCGTAATCTATCTTCATCTCCACCGTCGTCTCAGTCATGAGCGCCGCGCCTTCCGCTACCTTCCTGATCCTCTCAAGTATCTCTTTGACATCCGCGATATAGGGGGCTCGCACAAAATACCAGGAGGCTGAAAACGGCGGCACAATATTCGGAGCAAATCCGCCGCTGTCCGTAGTATAGTGAATTCTCGCTTTGGAAGTCACATGCTCTCTTAAATAATTCACCCCGACATTCATTAGTTCCACCGCATCCAGCGCACTTCTCCCTAATTCTGGTGCGAACGCAGCATGAGAGCTTCTTCCCTTGAATTGGAAATGCGCGGATGCGCTTGCCAGATAGCCGCTGTCATAAACCATATTGGCGCACATCGGATGCCAGCTGATCGCAAAATCACAGCCGTCAAACATATGATAATATATCATCTTTACCTTACCGCTTAGAAGCTCTTCCTCCGGACATCCATAAAAACGTACTGTTCCGCTGATCTTCTTCGCCTCCAGATATCGTTTTACCGCAATCGCGCCAACTGCCGCAGCCGATCCAAGCAGGTTATGCCCGCATCCGTGTCCAGGTGCGCCCTCTTCTACCGGCGCCTTACTATCCGCCACCTTCTGCGATAGCCCGGGAAGCGCATCATACTCTCCAAGGATTGCAATCACAGGCTTTCCCGAGCCATATTCTGCGTAAAAGGCATGTTCCAGATGCTCCTCATTCACAATCTTAAATCCTTCATCCCCAAGGATCTTCCTGAAATAATCTGCAGACATTTTCTCATTGCCTCCGTCTTCCGGATGCTCCCAGATCATCCTGCAGCTAGTCTCAAGCAATGATCTCATCTTCTTCACTTCATCGTGAAGATCGCTCTTTTTCATTTTCGTCCTTTCCTTTCAGCTACTTAATTTCAACCGGAGGGAACATCATGCCTGTTTTTTTGCATTAGAAAGTGTTGCGATACCTACCGCAATACTAATGAATACACATCCCATCGTTCCAAGCCAGTTGGATGCGCCCGGAAGCCAGTTAAATACGCCCATACCAATTGCAAAATAAAGGATAAACGCAGCCACAACCATCATGGCGCTGTGCTTGATCATCTTTATACCAAACTGAACCATCAATGCTCCGAATAAAGCCGGAAGCAGATAATTCAGCGCCGCTTTGACCGTATCCGGAAGCATCGCCAACACGGAAGTTCCAAGAATTGCCCCGATCGTCAATACGGATACATTAATAATGATAGATACTGCCATACCCAGGGTTGCAATAATGGATCCCTTCTCCGTACCCGGCTCAACCTCTGCCGCAACCTGCGCCATACTTGCACACGGAATTCTCATATTAGAGATATTTCCGGACAAGAAAGCCATATAAGTTCCCGCAGGACCTACCACCGGAAAATACGAAATCGGCTCGACAAACCACAATACACCGAACGCACTGGAACCGCTGATAAATGCCGTCAAAAGCGCCGCCGGCTTTGGTATGATACCATATACCACGGCAAGCACGATTGCCGGAGTAAATGCAACCAAGACTCCCAGATACCCTGTTATCTTTCCGATCCTATTGATCTGGGGTGTATATTCATCTTTATAAAAATTACCATTCATATTCTTTTCCTCCCTATACCAACGCCGTAATGATCATAGCGCCCAGAATCGTAATTGTAAGCGACCATTCCTTCAGCCACCCAATGTCCTTTTTATTTGCCGCCTTCGACAGCACAAACATAATAACGGCGCCTAAAATACAAGCAAGCATATTATGCCATGCCGACGACATCGCCGCCGCATCCGCCTTCTGGAGCATGGAATAGAAGGGTTTGGATATGTGGCTCGCGACCATGGCGGAAAATACACCAATAATTGCCGCCGAAGCGATCGTCGTCAGAGTCCCTGCATTTCCCCCTGAAAGTTTGTGTTCGATCTTTTCCATCTTGTTCGCTGAGAATGTCGCGAACAGCACCCACCCTACGGAGCATAATATCATAGTCCACACCGCCATGCCAAGCGCTTCTTCTGTCATCACATCCGTACCCAGGGTCACACCTACTGCTGATGTCCCAAGACCTGCCGCGATAGACTCAAACATAACGGAACCAATCATTGACAGGCGCATCCATCCCACCGGTCCTCCTACTGTTACCAACAGAGAAAGCATACCGCTGAGTACTACGATGGAAGGTCCGATCGAAGTCACAGCGCTGCTCTTCATCGCTTTTTTTATCTTGTCATCCGTAAGTCCTACTTTCTTCCCCGCATGGTACGCCCCTCTTGCAAAAAGAGCTGCCTGTATGATCACGAACACAACAGGTATTCCACAGGCAATCCACATAGGCAGTCCATTTGCGATCTGCATTACATCCATTTCTTCTTTCCTCCTTGCGTATAGCTTTTTTCTATAAGTGGTATTTGCAATTATTATACAAAGTCTAATAACCGGAAAAAAACAAAAAAATGTTCACTTTTCTTTCCACTTCCATGTGCAGTGAATATTTTTTCACTTTACTCTATACTTTTTGTAAAAACCAGTCCATCCTAACTAATATAACCTTAAATACAGAAAAATATTTTCTTCCCCCCGCATACCCGGACACGCTATCCTATAGAAAAAACTATATCGCTCTATGCGGAGCGTGCAGATGGCAGAAATGAATTTAAAGGAGGGATTCTATACTTATGAAAAATCAGATTATGTTGGAAGCAGAACGGCTTCAGGAGGAATTAAGCGAATGGCGGCGCAAGCTGCATCAGATTCCTGAAATCGGACTTACACTTCCTGAGACAGTCGCATTTGTAACGAAGAAACTAGATGAAATGGATATTAAATACACAGTTTACGAGGACAGTTCCAACATCGTCGCCTGCATAGGCGAAGGGGATACCTGTTATATGATCCGGGGAGATATGGACGGGCTTCCGATCACGGAACAGTCCCAGGAACCTTTTGCCTCCGCGAACGGCCATATGCATGCCTGCGGGCATGATCTGCATGCCGCGATGATGCTTGGCGCTGCGAAACTGATCAAAGCGCACGAATCAGAGCTCTACGGTGTTGCAAAGCTGTTCTTCCAGTCCGGGGAAGAAATCTTTGCAGGCGCCAGGGCTCTCATACAGGCAGGCGCTATGGAGAATCCGCACGTTGATGCCGGAATGGCTCTGCATGTATTTTCCCAGAAGCCGCTTGGAACACTGGGCGGACATACGAATCCCTGCGCCGGAGCCTATGGATTCCGCATTAAACTGACCGGAAAGGGCGTACACGGTTCTTCTCCGGAAGACGGCATCGACCCAATCAACACCGCAGTCCATATTCATCAGGGTTTACAGGAATTAATAGCAAGAGAGATCTCCGGATTTGATGAAGTTGCTCTGACAATCGGGAAATTCCATGCAGGAAGCGCACCGAATATCATTCCCGAGACTGCCGAGATGGAAGGAACTCTCCGTGTATTCAACCCGAAGATCCGGGAACGGATGATCCGGCGAATCCGCGAGATTACAGAAGGCGTCGCAGCCGCATACCGTACAAAAGCCGAGATCGAAGTGCTTAGCGACGTACCTCCGGTGGTTTGTGACGCAGATGAACTTGCCTGGTCCCGGGAAGTCATCCAAGAAGTGGATGATTCGCTGACCGCGGGCGACTTTCATGCCATGGGTTCCGAGGATTTTGCCTTCTATTCCGAGCTGGTTCCTACGGCTTTCTATATGATCGGGGCAGGAGTAGATCATCCGGACGAACGTCTGCCGCAGCATAATCCGAAGATCCGCTTTAATGAGAAGGTACTTCCGATCGGAGCGGCGATCTATGCAACCGCAGTGCTGAAAAAACTGGGAAAATAGACCCAGGATCTACCATCGCACTCCGCAAAAAAGAAGAATCCCACAAGATATCCTTTTTCTTTGGGATTCTTCATAACACTGTGTCATACGTTCTGCCACACGCTTCTGCCGTCGCATCTTTCCAGCGCCGGACATTCGCCCTGCACGTAAGAATACACCTCCGCCTCCGGCGTCTCTTCGATCTGCTTATCCAAACGTGCCAGCATCTTTTCTCTGTCCTTCGGAAGCCTTCCCCTCACCCGGAATTCGATATAGTCATGGAATCCGTCATACAAGAGATCCGCCGTGATCCGTTCGATCAGACACCGTTCCTCCTCAAGATTCTCCCTCTCAGACGACGGTACAAAACTCCCATCCAGAATATTCTGGTAGAGCGGCACCTCTTTATGCAGGAACATGGAGAAGTTCACCACATGCGCCGGTCTTGTCCGATTCAGGAACTCTGCCAGTGCATGCGCATTCTCCGTCCCTCTTCCCTTCCCTGCCACTCCCGTCATAATGTGGGCGTCATAGATCATACCCGCCTGGTGCAGACGCTCAATGGCTTCATATGCCTGTCCCTGGTCGTGATCCTTCTCCATGAATGCAAGCACATCATCCAGCCCGCTCTCGATACCAAGATACAGATGCCTTACGCCAAGCCGACAGAAGGCTTCAAGCTCGGCGTCCGTCCGCCTTCGGATGCTCGTCACCGTCGCGTCCATATTGATCTCTTCGCATTCCGGGAAATACTGCCGGATCATCTTAAGGATCTCCGTCAGCCGCTCGTTATCCTGGGCAAATGCATTCCCGTCCCCCAGGAAGATCCTTCTTGGTTTTCCTCCAACTGCTTTAACCCGCGCCAGTTCTCCTTTAATCTGCTCTAAGGAAAGTTCCCGATACTTAAGATGCCGGAACAGATTGCAGAACCGGCACCGATTGTAGGAACATCCCACCATGATCGGCAGCATGAATGAAGACCGCTCCATAGGCGCACGGCAGATTTGTCCTTCGTATTCCATCACTATACCTCCTTGTATGACTGTGATCTCTTATCTCCTCTCTGGCATGCGAAAGTCTGCAAGCGCCCGGTTCAGATAATCGTTGAACGGTTTCATCGCCTGAAAGACCTTGACGGCATGATCAAGGAATGCTTCCCCGTCTCCGAATTCAGCATCCATAACCGGATATTCCAGATACCAGCTCTTGAACTTCAGGAATTCTGCCTGCGGGTGCTCCTTATCATACCCTGCCGGAACTTTCTTGAGCGCCGTTCCCTGCACGGTAAAATACTTTCGGAAATCAGTGTCTCCAAGAATCTCTTCCCATTCTCTGCCGTTAGCCGCAATATGATCCCGCACCATCGCCGTCGCATCCTTGAACATATCCGCAAACAGACCGCCGCCTAAAAAGGACTGTCCGCCCGGCTTGATCATCAGGTAATACCCCACCGGAACCGGAAGCTTCCCTTTGGAAGAAATATGGGCGCGGAACGCCGGGTTATAAGGCGATTTGTCATGACTGAACCTGGTATCCCGCACCATCTTAAAGGTCAGATCCTTCGGCTGATTATGGAGAATGCTGCCGTCAAACGCTCCGATCCGCAGGATAAGCTCCTGCAAGAGCAACTCAAACTCTGCATTTGCCTCTTTCTGTTCCGCCTTATGCGCATGATACCACTCTCGTTCATTGTGATCGCTAAGCTCCGTAAGATAATTTAAAATCAACTGTGTGTTCATCTTTCTCGATCCCTCCTTATATATCTGATGTTCCTACGCATTGGTCACCACAGAATATGTCGCGCCGTTCAGAAATTCTTCCACGAATTTCTTCAGGCTTTCCGGCGGCTGATATGTCTTGCAGAAAGAAAATACCTGAGACAAGCCGTCAATCTCTTCCATTGCCTCCTTGACCTCCAACGCCGTCTCTCCTAAAGCGGACGCCGATGTAAAGCTTAACTGCTTCGGCATGATCCGGCGGCACTGGATCGCATAGTCTACCCGGTCCGCACACCTGCATCTTCCCTTGCCATATTCACCGCAGTATTCGGAGAGAAAATCTGCCATCTTGCGCCGTACCCGCACCAGCCTCTGCCGGTATGCCTCCGGCGTGATGCCCAGGATATCCCCGGCGATCCGGCTGTCGATCTTGAACATCGTACCTAAGATGAAGATACACCGGCTCTCGGCATCCAGGCACTGCAGCATCACATTCGTGCAGGAAAGTTTCAGTTCCTCAGCCAGGATAGACCTCTCCACATCCTGGGTCAGATCCGGCACGTTCTGAATGTCTGCATTCTGAATATCGTCCCCATAGAACTCGAAACTCAGCGGGAACTTTGCAAACATATGTTTCTTGTAGTCTCTGAGATGGTTTGTCGCAATACGGAACACCCAGGTAGAGAAAGCGCTCTCGCCTTTGTAAGACGACAGGTGGGTCATGACCTTAAGCAGGATGTCCTGGGACGCGTCCTCCGCGTCCGGGAACGTTCCCAGCATCCGCAGGGAAAGATTAAATATCAGATCCTGTACACTTGACAATACCGTCTCGAGAGATTGCTTATCCCCTGCCACCGCCTTTTCGATCAGCGCTGACAGCTCTTCATTTGTTGTTTTACTCATGATCTCCTCTTTTCCGGAGCACTTGTCTTATCTCCGCAGTTCGCGGACCTCCCCGATGTGCTCCTCCTCAGGGAATTGGGTACATATGATTAGACGGTAGATTCCTCTTCGTGTGACAGGCTTCATAACCCTTTATTTACAATTCATGGATCGTCTCCGTAACCGCCATATTCCGGATCCGTTTTGCCGGAGCATAGACCGCAGCAGCAGCACATGCCGCCACAAACAAGACGATCAGGCACAGCAGCGCCAACGGCGGGCGCCATACCGTTCCGAAATATCGTGTGATCAGCCGGTCATACAGAATATAACAAAGCAAAAGACCGATCCCGCAGCCGGCAAAAAGACCCGATACTGCATAGGTAAATGCTTCCGCGGTGATCATCCGGGTAAGCTGGGCGCTGTCCATGCCAACCGCCCGCATCACCCCGTACTGCTTTGTCCGCGCCGTCACACTGATGGATATACTGTTCATGATATAGAACAGCGTGACCATCCCCATGATCGCCAGGAAGCCATATGCGCCGATCTGCACTGCCCTGTAAGTGGTATTCCCTTCCTGTGCTTTTTCTCTCTCATCTGTAAAGATGACATCACTCCCGGCATATCCGCTGATCTGCCGTATCGTCTCTTCATCCGCATCCTCGTCAAGCTGTACGCCGATCATGGTAAGTCCCTTCTTCCCGGTCAGCCTCTCAAACGTCTCCTGCGAGCAGATGAGCAGCCTCTCCCCCGGAAAGAGGCTGGCGGATACCAAACAGGCGATCTCAACCTCATTTCCGCCGATCCAAATGGTGTCCCCCATCTTCCATGGGGCATCCTTACTATAGACAGCCATAACCTTACCGCTGTCTCCGTAGACTTCCCCAAGATCCGACAGATCCCCTTCGGCAAGATCCTCTTTTGCAGCTTCCAACAAGTTCTCATCGTAAGATTCCAGATTGATATAGTCGATTCCCTGTCCGGAAGAAGTTACCGGAATATGATCCAGATACGCAGTTCCGAAAGCATATTTCACACCGGAGATGTCAAGGATCGCTTCTTTTGTATGCTGATCCAGCACCAGGGCATTTTCATAACCATTAAGGGAAAGATCCGGCTGCCAGGATCTCAAAGTCGGCATCAGTTCCCGTGCAAAATCCAGACCGATCGAAAAACATAAGGTCACGATGATCGTAAGCGCAAAGGAAGCCGTCATCAGGATCCAGTTCTTCCTGGAACCGATCGCATGATGGATCCCCAGCGTCCGCTCGATCCTTCCGGCTTCCTGCCTGATCACATAGCGTTTTGCCGAGTGTACTTCCAAATTGCCGGAAATTGCCGACATCGGTGAAACTTTTGCCGCGCGTTTTGCCGGAGCCTGCGCCGCGAACAGAACGGTCACGACTCCGACCAGTGCGCCGCTTGCCAGTCCGACAGGGCTTAAGGCAAATACCTTCATGGCGGCAAATTCTCCGCCGATCCCATAACGCAGGTATGCGCATACTCCCCAGGCGGCAAGCGTGCCTAAGATCAGCCCGGCAGGAACGGCTGTCTTACACCAGTTTAGCGCTTCGAGCCGTACAAACCGAATGATCTGCCGACGGCTTGCACCGATACAGCGCATCATGCCAAAGAATTTCGTCCGCTGGGAGATATTGCAGTTCAGGCTGCCGGAGATCATCAATACGCCTGCCGCTAATACCAGGAAGAACAGCATGACCGCTATCTTATAGATCCCGTTGAGAGACTGGTTGCTGCTTTGACCGGAAAGTCCCATAACAGCCGTATTTTCAGAGATATTCTCTTCTGTCAGACCATATTGCCGCTTCATATCCGAAACCGCTTCTGACACATTTGCCCCCTTCCGGAACTGCACATAACAAGAGGGCTGTTCTTCCAGTGCATTTGCCTCCATGACCGCGTGAAATGCATTCCTTGTCATGTACACCCCTGCCATATACATCTGTCCCTGATAATACGCCTTATCATCAGAGCCAAAACCAGACACAGTAAAGTCCGTATCCCCGGCAGGCGTGCGCAGAGTCACGCGGCTTCCCACCTGCACATCCAAGGCAAGCCGCGCATTCTTGCTAAGCATCACTTCATGGTCATTTTGCGGGATGTCGCCTTCTTCCAGGCTGTTTGTAAGCTGTGCGATATAAGTTTCGTCCACGCCGTAAAGCGCAGCTTTCTTCTCACCGATATAAAAGGGCTGATCCGCGTCTGTATTGAACGATTCTGACCAACCGACGGCTTGAATGTCATGACGGCGGCTGATCTCTTCGCCGGTATCCTGTGAAATACGGTCGATCCGGATATGCCAGCTGCCGTGTTTCTCCTGTAGGGCTTCTCCTTCTGCCCGGACAAAGGTATGCGCAATACTGAATATAGTTGTTACAAGGAATACCGAGATTATAATACACAGAAGCGTCATGCGGTTCTGCCGCCTGTGAACGCGTGCAGAGATCGGGATCAGGCTAAGATAACTCTTCATTCTCTGCACCTCCCAAAATCAGTCAGTTCTCCATCCGATACCTGCAGGATGCGGTCTGCTGTCTGCGCAATGCCCCTGCTGTGGGTGATCATAATGATCGTCTGCTCATATTTTTGGGAAGCTTCTTTCAGAAGCGCGATGACCTCTCTGCTGTTCTGGGTGTCCAGATTCCCCGTCGGTTCATCCGCAAGGATGAGCGCCGGACGGGTGATCAGCGCTCTCCCGATCGCCACCCTCTGCTGCTGGCCGCCGGATAACTGGTCTGGCAGATGACGCCGGCGATCCGTGAGATTTAAAACGGCGAGCAGTTCTTCCAGATAATTCCTGTTGGGCTTCTGGTAATCCAACAGCAGCGGGAACATAATATTCTGCTCAACCGTCAGTTCTGGGATCAGATGAAAGCTCTGGAATATAAAACCGATATTTCTG
>OFFK01001867.1_pt1 | contig 13794 bp, 18 predicted proteins | sample 1521361 | NCBI WGS metagenome assembly OFFK01 (sample SAMEA3504096, study PRJEB24116) | mouse gut metagenome | biome: mouse gut; feature: mouse-associated habitat; material: faeces | place: Denmark | collected 2011
TAAGTTCAAAATGCTTATTGTTTTCATTCTCTGCCTCTCTTTCTGCGCCGCCTCTAGCGCATTGTAATTGTTTCCTGCTCTTGTGTAAGCTCTTCTGGGTGCAGTAAATACCGCTCTATCAGTTCTGCCGCTGGCTGCCAGCCATAGCATACCGCCGTATAATATCCCTGCTGCCGCAGATACTCTAACCAGCGTTTCTGATTGTCCGTTGTGGTATTCTTTCCAGCCTTAAGCTCTATGTACAGCCCGTGGTATCCTGCCCGTACTGCTGGTAGCACAATGTCTGGCACTCCCGCCTTAACGCCCTGCCTCTTAAGCGCCGTGGCTGTCGCCTTGTCCCTTTTGCCGCCGTTTGGTACATGATGCAGATACTCTAACTCTGGCATACGCCCTTGCTGGTATGCCGCCCAGCTAAATAGCGCCTCTTGATGCCCGCTCTCGTCGTCCAGCCTAAAGTTCCTCATGTTCCCGCTCTCTCCTTTCCGTGGTTTTCCTCTCTTTCGTTCTGCGCCAGCACATCTGCCCTGCATATACTGAAATACTCACACCATATGCAGCAGTGCTTACAGTTCTTGCCTTTCTGGAATAACCAGTATATAAGCCTCTGCCTCATTCCCTATGCCCCTCTGTCGTCGTTATCGTTCCAGCGTTCCCGGTTCCTCATATCCTCGCTGGCGTGCTTTATGGCTACCGCCAGTGCGCCTACTGCTGCCAGCCCCGCACTCAAAAGCCCTGCCCCTATGACTGCTGCCGCAATCCCTATAACCTTTACTGCCTGCATCTTATCCCCCCTCTTTCTCCATTTTTACAAGCGTGTATCTGAAATACCCATATCCGTAATACTCTGGGCTATGTACTCCCTTGCTTACGCTGTCCTTGTCTACGTAGTAGCCCTTAATCGGTCTTGCCTCTGCCTTAAACCATTCACGGCTTGAAATTATCCGTATCTCTGGCTCTGGTCTTACTAAATTCCTGCTGCAATTCCAGCGCTTGCCTTGTAGCGCCCCGTCCTCTGCTTTTCTGTGCGTATCCGTGTATTTAATCAAATACGCTGCCAGCTCCGCATAGTTCCCGCTATCGTCCAGAGGGAATACTTTTACTCTGTTATGCCCCTCATACGCCTTATACCAGCACTGCTGCAATATCTTTGTGTCTATCTGATTTATGACTAAATGATGATGCCTTGCGCCTTTCTTGCCTATCTCCATTACGTGTATGTATTTAAACTCTAGCCCAGCCTTTTTATACTCCTTGCGGCACTCCCTTAGAAATATATCTATGTCTTTGCGCATCTGCTCTTTTGTTCTCTCTGGCTCTCCCTTTTTCCGTATGTAGTCCAGCACTAAATGATAGTCACCGTATCCGTAATTTGCATTTATCAGAATACGCAGCTTTCTTTCTGCCTGCCTTGTGTTTATTTTCTCCTGCTGCTCTGTGGTGGGCTTAACCTTATCCCCCCTCTTTATCCCCTGCTTTTTATATCTGCTCGTAAAATAGCGCTCTACCTCTATGGTTTTACCCACCCTTGTAATCCTCTCAACGTATGGCATATTTTTTACTCCTTTTTGGCTATCCTTGTCCTAAAGCTAATACTTTTATCAAGTGATAAAGCAGGCGCTTTGCCCGCATTTTGCTTGATATTTTCGCCATACAGTGATATACTGGATTTAGGTTGTAAAAGCTGTATAGCTTAGCCCTCTAAGGTATTCCCGTACCGTAGAGGGCTTTTTACTTTATCCACTTGTAAAAAGTTTCTCCGCATACTTGTAAGCCTCTCTGTAGGGCTGCTGGCAACGGTAGCTTGTGCAAGTGTGTAGCCTGCTGCCCCTGCAAAACTCGCAGGCGTGCAGCTTTGCGTACTCTTCCAGCCACGCCCTGCGGTCATGTTCCAATTTGTAGCGCAGCTTGTCTGCGTTCACTACCTCTATGCCTGCTGCATCTGCCTCCGCTATTTCGGCGCTCATTCCCTCGCTTATCCCGTACTTAACGCCCACTATCACAAAGTCGCAGCTTTTCAGCAGCGTTAAGCCTGCTGCCATGCCTGCCGCCCGTTCCTCTGGCTTGTCCTCATTTAAGCACTGCGTCATATATAAATGTGGCGTAATCGGCGCTAATCCCGCCTCTATCGCCTGCTTTGTAAGCGCCTGCGCATAGTCTATGTTTCTATCCAGCTGGGCGCTGTCAGCCGCCCTATACGGGCTGCATATATATACTTTCCTCAATCTATTCCTCTCCTTTCAGTGCCGCCGCAATCGCCTTATACTCCCGCTCTCTTTCCCTTATCTCCATTTCCAATTTGTCAAGCCGCTTAAACAGCTTATTTACCGTGCTGTCTGGCAGCCTTTCCCCTCCACGCACTAAAGCCTTGATTATTTCCAGACTGTCTGTGTCGTTCAGCTCTGCAAGTATCTGTATTTGTTGCGCCTTATGCCGTGCGCTGTGATAGCTGCGGCAGATTTCACTGGCTATCATGTACCGCCCTTTCAAAGCGTTCTATAAATTCCCGCTCTGTCTGCCATGCAAGCGGGTTTTCTACTTCCCGCTCTTCCCAGCACTCGCCCGCTCCCTCGTCCTCGTCAAATATAAAGCGTAAGTATGCGTGCGGGCTTTCCTCGTCCTCGTCTGGTATCAGCGCACTTAAGCTGTAAAATGCTGGTACGCCCTTAAAGCTGTATGTCTGCGGGCTTTCTTCTATCGCCAGCCTCATAATGCCGTAGGCGTTGCTTTCCAGAATAGCGCCCCGCTCTATTACTTGCTGTTTTGTCAGTGTGCAGGCAGCATTACCGCAAAATTCACACATTAGCCGCCCGCTCCTTTCTGTTAATCAGCTGTACCGATATTTCATAAGCCGTGCGCCGCTCCCTGCTGCCGCTGTCGGTATCAATAACCTTTTCATACTGGCGGCTCTGGTATCTCCCCAGCAGCTCTACTGTGTCGCCCTGCTGCCAGCCTGCTACCTCGTCCGCCTGCTCTTGCCAGCAGATGCAGGGAACAAAGCACTTGTTACCCGTCAGCTCATTTTTTACCATTACGGAAATATCCGTAATTCGCTTGCCCCTCGGTGTTGTCCTATAGATAGGCTCATGCGCAATAACTCCCCGTAGCGCTACGTCGTCCTGCATCATAGGATTTTTAACCAGCCCCACAAAGTCCGCCAGAATGAATACCAGCACCTTACCGCTTTCAAAGTCCTTAAGCGTCTGCACTATGCCAGATACAATAACTTTGCTGCCTGCTGTCATAAACTCTTTAAGCGGTCGCCCGTCCCTCTGCTGCCCTACGTCTACTTTTCCGTCCGTAAAGGCTACTATAACCTCGTCCAGCGTTCCCCGTGGGCGTGGCGTTTCAATTTTTGCCAGATAGCCGTTAAAACGCAGCCCGCAAAGCTCCGTAACCTCTTCAATCTCTTTCAGCTCCCCTGCCAGTCCTGCTGCATTGTCCTTGATGCCGCCCGCCGTCAAATCTTCCATAATCGCCGTGTTAATGTCCCGTAAAAAATCTGGCTTATTATCCTGCTCTTTTTTCATGCTTTACTGTTTCCTTTCCGCTGTAATTTTCCAGCATTTCTATTGCCCGCTGGTAGCAGGCTATTTCTGTATCCTCTTTCACTTTGCAGATACAACGCCCTTTTCTTTCGCCCTTATACTCCCAGATTTCAATAAGGTTATTGCCGTATATATCAAAATGGCTATGTTCCCTTAATCCGCAGCTCTTCTGTATCGGTCTGTAAATCTGGTAGAATTTGTGTATAAGCTCCCTGCGTTGCTCGTCGTTCTCTTCCATGCGCCGCCCTCACTTTTCGCAAAAGTATTACTTAATCCTGAATAGGTATTACTTTTTAGACGCCAGCTCGTCACACTTTAGCCGTACATACTCTGCTGCCATGTTCCGCACTTTGTCAGAAAAGCTGCGCCCCGCTACCGCCTCTATGATTTCCATTGTTTCAGTGTCTATTTTTATGCTCTTCTGAATGTTTGCGCCTACGTGCTGATAGTTCCCGTTTTTCCATGTGTACATATTTCTACTCGCTTTCTTTATGAGAAAAAAAGCAGCTGGTATAAGCTCGTAGCCGTCAATATCTTCATTTTCCAGCGGCTTATCATACTCAATGTATCCCCACGCCAGCCGCCCTATCTCTGTCACGTATTGCCGCTCATTGAAATTGTGAATAAGCATAGCTGGGTTATCCTTTGGCTTTGGATACGTTCCCGCTGATACTGGGCGCTGTGTGCTGTAATATTTGTATTTCACTCTCTTACCTCGCTTTCGTGTACCCCGTGCTGCTGGTATCCCTCTAAATACCCCGCACATTCAATATCAATCTGCTTTCCGTCCCTGCCGTCGCTGTTTATCTTGATTTCTCCGTAATACGCATAAATACAGCAGCCGTCATAATCATATACTCTTATGCTGCCCTCTGTAGCTGGCTCTGGTGTTTCAATAACCAGCGGCTCTGCCTGCTGCCTCTGTACTGCTGCCTCTTTATCAGTCTGCGGGTATGTATGCTGCCCTCTCCACCAGATAAATACAAAAAACAGTATCAGCCCTGCTACGCAAGCTGCCACGCCTGCTGCCGCCCGTATCAGTCCTTTAAGTATCTGGTTTTCCCGTTTGTGTCGCCTCATTGCCTACCTCGCTTTCTGTGTCTACCCTCTATGCTTAACCGCTGTTTTTCCTCTTCCCAGTCAAAATAAGTACACGCAATACAGCGCTTGCACTGCTCTATAGGCTCGTCGTCAAATTCTTTGCCAAATCCCAGACAAGCGCCGCTACCGTCCACGCCTGCTACCCCGCACTTCTTTTGCAGGCTGCATTTTTCTATACGCCTGCTTATGCGGCAACTTTTACAGATAACCTTTTTACCCGTCGTGCAACCCTCTTGACGTGCAAAGTACGCCGCCCAGCCCCTACTTACTCCACCCGTCCTGCCTGCATTTTTAAAGGCTACTATCTGCTCGCCGCATATATCGCAGTATACCTCTGTTCGTACTTCCCTATATATTGCCATTGCCCGCCTCACTTTCTGTCGTTTCATGCAGTATCATTTTTCTAAACAGACTTTCAAATATCGGTACGGGTATGCTATTGCCAGCCTGTTTATAAAGAGGCATTGTATAGCGCCCTACCCTCTTATGCACTGCTACCGCTGCTTTAAAATCTGCATCTGTATAGCCCTGCAATCGCCAGCACTCTAACTCTGTCAGATACCTATAGCGCCCGTTACCCATATCTATTACTTGTGCTGGCGTTCTGTCCTGCCTTGCAGTAATTGTAAAAGCGTAATCCTCTATTACTGTTGCCCGCCGTATTCCCTTTTTGCCTATTGCCTCTAAAACGCTTGGCTGCGTCACGTCATATACTGGCGGCGCATCTGATAACAGAAAATCGCTTATATTCCTCATAGGCGTTTTAATTAAATCATCAAAAGAAAATTTTTCATTCCCCAGTACCGATACTGTAAAAACTCTTTCCCTTGCCTGCGGCAGCCCAAACTCCCTAGCGTCCAGTATCTCAAAATTATTGCTATATCCTAGCCGCTCCATTTCCGATAAATACCGATTGAAATTTACCCGCATATAACGGCTCAATACATTTTTCACGTTTTCCCAGATAACGTACTTTGGTTTCCATTCCCCCATTTGCTCTATGATGTGAATGGTTTCCCACATAAGGCTTGAACGTGTCCCGCTCCCCTTGTCCGCTCCTTTTCCACGGTTTATGCGTCCTGCCTCTGCCGTCGCTTTCCCTTGATGCCCTGCTATGCTGAAATCTTGGCACGGGCTACCATGTATCAAAATGTCTGGCTTTAAGTTCCAGCCTACTACGCTCTGTGTCTTATACTCCAATTCATCAGAAAACATAGCATTGTAAGAGCGTACCGCCTTTTCGTCTATCTCCACATAATCAATGGCTTTTACGGGTATACCTATATTTCGCAGTGCGCAGCGTGGGCTACCTATTCCTCCGAAAAGCTCCAATATCTGTACCATTTCCTGCCTACCTCTCTTCTGTTTGGGCGGTAGTCAACATTACAACCACTACCGCCCACCGTGATATATTTTCCTTGCCTTGCCAAATCCCTTAAACCTTTCCTTGCGGCGGCGCTCTCTGTCTTTCCATGCCGCTATACTCCTGCTCTGGCGTATTTATTTACCGTGTGGGCTGCTTTTCACATTAAAAAGCCGCAGAAAACTTGTTGACCGTCCACATACTCTCTAGCTGGTATGACCGCTGCTATTTTTCCACGGTATCCAGATGCAGCTATTAGCCTGCTGCCCTCTGGTGCAGGCTCGCCATGCCTGCTACCAAAACCGCCCTGCTGGAATTGAACCTCGTTGCCCCTCTGGGTTTAAAGTGTCGCCTGCGCTACGTCTGCTGTATATGTGTGCTGGTCTGTGCCGCTGCGATTAATCTCCTTATAGATTGTGTCCCGGTGCACTCCCAGCGTGCCTGCAATCACTACTACGCTATTACCAGCCTTAAGCATCTTCTCTATGGTCTGCCTGTCCTCATAGCGCAATCTCTTGTACTTTCTTGCCACTGCCCCGCTCCTTTCTATGTGGGTGGCTCTCGCCTCCCTCTACCCTATTTTGTAAGCCTCTATGCAAAGAGGCTTACAAAGAATGTGCATACATAAAAGCCCTTTTATCGCTGTCGGCAAATCATACGGTATAATCTTTTCTACGTTGCACTGGTCACACATTGCATTTATTCCCGTTATCTGCCATTCCTCTATATCATTCTCTCTGTCCCTCAAAAACTCTGCTGCGTCCCGTGCCTCTCTCATGCAGTCTTTCATTACCCTTGCATTATTTCCGCTTGTGCTAACCATGATAATTTGCTTGTCTGGCTCTTCTTTGCTCTTGCGTTCAAATTCTGCCTTTTCCTGCTCTTCCATATCCTCATACTTAAGCATTTCATCAGCAAACCAGTAAACCAGCTTATACATTCTCTTGATTACTTTCTGTCGGCTTTCGCTAAGTTCTTCCTTTTCCTCATTCGCCGGCTTATTCTCTACCTTGTCAACATACCGCTTGTGAATGACGTTGTTCTCCATATCTGAAATTTCTTCATACTCTTTTCCGTACAGTACTGCTGCCTTTGCTGCTTCATACTCTTTTAATGTCACTCTTTCCATTCTGTTTACCTCTCTTTCGTTGTAAAAAAATAAGCGTGTCAGAGATTTTTACTCTCTGCACGCTCTTCTTTTTCTCTGCTATTTCAATAAAAAAAAGAAATTCGGCAGAGGTCTAAAACCTCTTGTCGAATTTCATTCTAAAACTAACCATTTTTCTCTTCATTTTTATTTAATTTTTTCTCTTCAATTTTTATCTTAAGTTATGCAGCACTTTTCTCACAGCAAATAATTGTTATCTTTATCTGCCACCTGCAGCGCAGCCAGCGTATACGTCGCAAATCCCTCCGCAACAAGAGGCTCCTGCTTACACAGCGCTTCGGCCTCCTCATAGCTTTGTGTTTTAAAAACAACCATACCGGCAACTCCCGGATAGCCTTTGAAAGGGCCGCAAAGCTCTATTTTGCCGTCGGCGTCTAAAATTCTCAGATTTTCCACGTGCCTTGTAATCACAGCTTTGGTAACTTTGTTAAACGTTTTCCCTTTTTTAATAAGCATCACATACAACCATTTTTCCATATTCATGCCTCCATTTAAATACAATTTTCCCTCTGCGGACAGCGGCGCGTCAGAAATACCCTCAGGTTAAGAATAAATCCTGACAATATCGGCGGCTTTTTCTTTCAGCATAACGCGGGCACTCTCCGGCTCTATGACTTCAACATACTTTCCAAACGACAAAAGATAATGCATCGTCCAGTTATTCAGTTCATATTGAACCGTAACGTAATAGTTCCCATCCCCGCCCAGGCAGACCTGGCTTTCCTGAAATTCATCGTACAGCCTGTGTGCGATTAAAGGGGAAAACTTCAGCTTCAAAAAGGGAATGCCGCATTCCTCTCCGCCCTCCGACTCTATTTTATAATCCAACGGCAGACGGCGTTCAAAAACTTCCGGCATCACCTGAAGGCGCTTCATTCTGGACAGGCGAAAAATTCTGATTTCCTCTTTGTATCTGCAGTATCCGATGATGTACCAGGCGTGAGACTTAAAAACCAACCGCAAAGGCTCGATTACTCTCTCTGACTTTTTAAGCTCAGAATTAAAGTAGTCGAATGTGATTACCTGCTGACCAAGAATCGCGTTTTTCAGCTCGTTAAATCTGATTTTTTCTTTTTCACCGCTTCCCCAGTATGTAAAATCCACATCAAGCCATTTGGGCTCTGACGCCTTTCTGAAAACGGCTCCGATTTTGCTTAAAGCCGTTTCCGCATCGGGGTGTTTCGCCGCCTGCAATATCTGCAGCCCCTGATAAACGCTCTGCATCTCCTCTTTTGACAACAGGGATTTGTCAATCGTATAACCTTCTATCAGGGATATGCCCCCACCGGTTCCCTTTGCGGATATCACGGGTATGCCGGCAATGGACAGAATATTGATATCCCGGTATATCGTTCTTGTTGACACGTTAAATACCCCGGATAATTCCTTTGCCGTAACATGCCCGTGATTGACTATATAAAAAACCATCTGAACCAAACGCTCTATTTGCACCGCCGCCGCTCCTCACTCCGCAATTATACTGTAACATACCAAATGCGACATGTAGCTGTCGCATTTGATTAATTTATTTTATACAATATTTTCTAAAAATGCCGTTTGTTATTTTATCCATCACGCGGACTTCTTTTTTGCAGGTGTCCGTTAAGGCCGCACTGTTTTGTACCCGCGCGTAAATTTCCAGAGGCAGACCCTCAATTTCCTTCAGATGCCATTTGGCGTTTACCGGATACAACTGCCTTTCAATCAAAGAATTGAGTGTCAGAATGTCCGATACGATTTCAGCCCCGTCCTCCTGATAGTTTTCACACAGCCATACATAAAGCTCCGGATGAAAATTAGCCATTACTCCGCAATAACCGGCCGCGCCGGCAGCAAGTGACTCTAAAAGCGTCGCTGTATTTGCATTGAACAACTGTATACTGCTGCCTTTAATCTGATGCAGTTTTTTCCGGATAATATCGATGCTGCAGCAGGTATCCTTAATGAAGAAAAATCTCCCGGTATCAATCATTGCCTGCAGCTCCTGCTCATTCAGCACCCGTTTGTACGGGTAGGGACATTCATACATACCGAGTTTCATATCCGCGTCCAGCATAGACAGCAGTTTATGAAGATTTTCAACCCAGATACGGCTGTCTTCCTCCTGAGCCGCCAGACGGTTTGAAAGAAGGATTACCGCATCGACGCCCGACTTCCAGACAGCGTTCAGTTCTTCCGCCTGTTTTTCCAGACTGTCCGATATATTGGCGCTTGCAATTATAGGTACGCGCCCTTTTGCGGCTTTTACGGTAATTTCCACTATTTTCAGTCTTTCTTCCAGTGTCAGGCAAAATATTTCACTGGACTGACAGGCTGCGAACAAACCGTTTACCCCGCTTCCAATATACCACTCCGTCAATTTTTCAAGCGCGTTTTCATCTATCTTGTTTTCTGCAGTAAACGGCGTCAGCATCACCGGCCAGACTCCTCCTGCATATTCTGTAAAATTTTCCGACATAATTATCACATTTTAATCCTTTTGAATTATCCAGATTTCGCTGACTGCAAATGCTTTCAGGGTTCCGTAAACCTGCCATTTTAATTTCAGTGTTCCCGCCGCGTAGCTTTCTTTGGGCAGTTCGTAATCCCATGTGACATCGCTCTTCATTTCTTTTCTCGGTATGGAGGAGGCTAAAAGTTCATCCCCCGCCCACAGATAACATTCCGTATCCTCTTCCGGCTTCTGCATGTGATGCACCGCTTTCAAAAAAGTATTGGGATAAAAGACTTTCAGCATATACCGCTTATCCGGAACCAGCCCGTCAAAGCAAACTTCAAGAGGCGTCCCGTATAATGCCGTGGCATTCCATGCCCATGTCAAAGGCATGGGAAACTCATAATGCCAGCCTTTCATCTGATGAAACAATCCCATAATACTGTAGATGCTGTGGTCCTTTACGGGCGTTTTCAGATATCCCGGGTCTTCTTCCCATGTTCTGTACTGCAGTACATGCTTAAAACCTTCCTCCGTACCCAGACAGCAATAAAAGTTCCCTTCCCCCGGATTATTTCTTGCATTGAGGCCAAGCAGAGCCGCAACCGCTTCTTCTTCCTTTTCCGTCTTTTCTATCTCCCGGAATTTCATCATCAAATACTGGTATTCATTCAGCGGCATATGCGCCGTTTCCAGATAGGCCCCCCTAATCCATCGCTGGCCATGATGCTGCGTTACCGTAAGCTGAATACGGCACTTCTCGTAAAGAGAATCAGACAGCCTCTGCATTTCATTTAACAGGCTCTCCATAGCCGGAGCGTCTTTTGAAAGGTCCAATATACTTCTGGCCTCTTTTATTGTATTTTTTGCCCCCAACTGTCCGGCGCGTGAAATAACCTGCCGCGCCCTGTCCTCGTTATCTTTATCGTAAGAAAATTTGTATTTTGTCCAGTAATCCGAATAAACCCTCAGCTTTATCATCTGGTATCTGTAATTTTCTTTTGTTTCTTTGCCGATAACGTCATCCAGCTTTCGCATATCCCGGTAAACAGCGTCAATGTTATCATTTTCCAGAATCGGCCCGTCCCAGTTATTCTCCAGACGCAAAATGAGAGCGGCAAGTTCGTCTGCGACATCCGCATCGATAAACAATCGGACATAATCCTTCAGCGTTTCCGATACTTCCATTTTACTATCAAAATCCTGGTCGCACCATATAATTTTATTAATATCGTCATGGATTCCTTCCGAATAGGTAATGGCGCCGCACGTATACGGTTCTGTCATATTATGAATATGTTTCATTGCCCTCGGACGGGCATTGTTCCCCTCCCGGCCCAGTGTCAGCGCAAACGCATTATCCCACATGGGAACCGGGAACTGGCAATTCGTATTATGGGAAATATCGGGGTAATTCCTTATGTTGTATTTATATTTTTCCGGAAGCATATCCGCCATTTCCTCAATACTATGCTGCTCCCATGGGGCAAAGCATACTCCCGTCACCCAGTCCGGCTGCTCTGCTATCGCCTCATAAAATTCGTCATACCATCCAGGCTCCGGCTGAAAATGCTGCGGCGCAACCCATACGCCTGCAGAGGGATGATATCTTCGCATAATTTCCGTAAACGCTTCCGTCACCTTCATGGCTTTTGACGGGCGCAAATCTCCCGGGTCTCCTAACGGAACGAGGATTGCGTCCAGATAGGGAATCGATGAGAAAACTTTTTCCCTTTCCTTTAATTCCTGATACAGGCCGGCCGGGTTATCGTAGTCTTTTCCGACATTCGGATACCACAGCCACACGTCCATTTTATACGAATGAATGATTTTGGAAACCGCAATCAAAAGTTCAAAGGGGTCTTCCACAAAGGTACTGGAAAACAGGGTATCGTCTGTTTTGGGAGGAAGCAGTTCGATTGCGTTTGCGCCAAACAGGGCCATATCTCTTATATATCTTTCATAATCCTGTATTGTCCATGCGCTATATGTATTATTTTTATCTCTGTATCCCAACTGGTGCCCCCGCAGCGGATACTCGGGCGTCATTGACATATTGCAGATGCCGTCGGAACATATGACGCTGTCCTTCTTAGCAGAGATATTGCGCAGTATGCGGGCCATTCCATAAAACTCTCCGCGTTCGTCTTTTCCCAGTACCAAAAGACGTTTTTTTCCATCGCATTCAATCACTCTTATTCGGAACCCTTCTTTCCCCGGTACGGGAATCTCTGCAAACAGCCCGGCAATGTTTTCTTCATAGTCGATAAGGTTTTTTTCATTATAAAACTCTATCGTGGTATTTTCCGAAAGGGGATTGTATCTTAAATCTATCCCGCTTTTCTCAAGAATATCATCGCAGAAAACATGAACTGTCTTTTTTTCAAACCGGCTCATATATGGTGTAACGCAAACTTTTGCCTTTGATAAATCCAACATAGCGGCGCCTCCTTTTTGTTTTTCGCTATTTTATACAATGAGGCTGTCGCATTTAGAAAGCGAGGCTCAGGATAGGGAAAAGCAAATGCCGTATTATACCATATCCTGTATACTCGGGTCTTAAAGCGACAGTCCCATTGATTCAAAGCATTATTTTGTTAATTATTTTGCTCTTTCATATGCTGTATTGTAAAGTTCTTCCAGTCTTTCCGTTCCCTGCTGTTTCAGCATATCAACCAGACTGTCCCAATCGTCGAGAGATTTCTGTCCGTTGATATAAGAATCTATCTCGGAATTAAATACGTTTGCTATATTCTGCTGAAGCTCTGTTATCTCGTCCTGCTCCTGTGTTGAAAAATACGGCACTGCGGAATTGTAATCAACTTCTCCCGCTTCCGTCCATTTGCGAATCACCTTGCCCTGCTCAACAAAAACCGGGTCTGATACCTCCGCATACAAAGCCTCGTCAATATAACGCCCCAACCCCAGAAGGCCCACGCCAAGTTCACCCTGAATGCCGGAAAATACATCGGCGTCATTTTTATGTTTTTCAATAAGTTCCGGATTCGTTAAAATAGTTCCGTCATCGGCAACCGTATAATCTACGCCTTCCTCTCCAAAGTTTGTCACCATAATGCCTTCGTCCGTGTACATCCAGTTCAAAAGCGCCATGATACGCTCCGGATACTTTGTATCGGCATTCACGCATGTAAATTCGGTCCAGTCTCTTTCATATCTGAGCGCCCGTTTGGTTCCGTTCACCTCGCTTGTCAACGGTTCGATGATATCAAATCCCGCGCCGGCCTCTATCTGAGACAGCGCCGGATTGTAAACGCGTCCGATGAAAGAATTGTTATCTACCACCATGGAAAGGGAACCGTTGCTTAATTTCTCATGCTCCGTATCTTTATCCATAGAAGCGTAATCCGCATCCAGCAAACCGTCCCTGTAAGAATTGGCAAGAAATTCTATCACTGTCTTAAAAGATTCTTTCGTCGGTCCGTACAGCCATTTGTCTTCTTTTGGTTCATAATACATGCCTGATGTGCTAAAACACGGGAAACCGCCGGAACCCATTGCATAAGCCAACTGGCCTATCATATAAGTGGTTCCGTTACGGGTGGAGAACACGTAATTATCCGGGTACAGCTTTTTGATTGCAAGCATGGCTTCATACAGTTCATTCCATGTCGTGGGAACAGCCACCCCAGCTTCTTCCAGTCTGTCCATTCTCAATGCCACAAGAGGCGCCAAATCAATTCTGTTATACTCCAGGGTCTGGAAGCCGTACATCCCGCCCTCGATTTCAAAAGTTTTCGTCTTTGCGGCCCGGTCCTGAGCGTTGACAATATTCATATAGTCCCCTGTTTCGTCGGCATAATCATAAAGATTGAGGAACTGCCCGTCGGGAGCATACTTTCGCAATTCGTCTATTGTCACTCCCATGATGATATCCGGCAAATCGGCAGACGCAAGCGCCACACTTCTTTTGGTGGTGTAATCCGCGTCCGGTATTAACTGCAGTTCCAGATGAATATTAAATTTTTTCTCAATTAAATCAACCACTTTGTTTTCTTCCGACATTGGCTGGACTGCCGATTGCGACCGCATGAGCGTCACTGTAATCATTTCATTTTCTTCGCTGACGTTCTCCTGCGTTTTGGCCGGCGGCTTTTCTTCCCCTCCTCCCTCTCTGTACCCTCCCTCTCTCCTTTCTCCCTCTCCCTGTCTCCCTCTGTTGCAA
>OFFK01001879.1_pt1 | contig 13714 bp, 18 predicted proteins | sample 1521361 | NCBI WGS metagenome assembly OFFK01 (sample SAMEA3504096, study PRJEB24116) | mouse gut metagenome | biome: mouse gut; feature: mouse-associated habitat; material: faeces | place: Denmark | collected 2011
TTCATTGAATAACTTTCTTGATTTTTCAACATTATTAATAATATTTAAAACTAGAATACTACCTGTTACCAAAACATTAATACATGATATAAGTGTATGGTATATAATCTTTATATCTTCAAAATCGGTATTTTGCGGATTAGAAAGAAATCAAGGTATTATCCTTTTCATATATGTTCATTTTATGGCATAGGCTCATGAGTATCTTCATCAACATATCCACATCCATCACACTCAGGACATATAACCTTATTAGTTCCTCCACATACAGGACACTGATAAGGATGCCTTTCTTCATCATAATCTAACGGACATGAAGTAAATCCTCTATGACACTCGTCACACTTAACTCTTCTTCCCATAGTAATCTCCTTTTAAGGAATAAAGGGGAGATTCCCCTGTTACATAATAACATTCTAAGTTTTGTAAGCTTGCATGTGGAGAATAATTTATCCATATTCCAGAATATGGAATATTTGAAAGTTTTTCTTCCCATTTTTTTCTGATGCCCAATGGGAAGAAGTTTTCGGCAAAGCCCGTTGTACCAGCTTATTGACTAAGTTTAAACGATCTCGGGTCTGCTTGCTGATCCCTCCTAGCTTGCAATCAAAGAGAAAATAAGTATTCTCTTGAGGTGCATTTTACGTATTTATAAAGATCGCGCAAGATCAATTTTGTGGAGACAAGAAAAACTGATATCCTGAACCGATTTCTACACTTCGTTTAAGCGGGGATGGATTTGTATGAAAAAACGGAGCATCGCTTCTGTGGCAGCTGAAAATATTACTCTTCGTCGTAAAGCCTCTGGCTTGACTCAAGCTCAGGTGGCAAGCAAAATCTCTGTGGAAAAGGAGAGCGTTTCCCGTATGGAAAGTGGCAAAATCTCGCTTAATCTTGAAAGGCTTCAGCAATTCGCGGACTTGTTTGGATGCCCTGTCACTGAACTTTTAAAAGAACCATCGCAGGATGTTCAAGCACAGGCAGAAACCATAGCTGCTCTGATCAGTCATCTTGAACCAGAGGAACGTGAGATGGTTATTAATATTGTAGCTGAAATTGTACGATTGTGTTCTGTGGGAAAAATTCATGCGCCAGAATAATAGTGTAATTCATTTTTATATACATATATATAACTATTAGGAAAATAAACGAAAGGCCATGCTCTTCATGGCTTTTCTCATTTAAGGAGGGCACATGAATCAATCGCAGGACATCAGCGAACTGTCCAAGGCAATGCTCCAAATCCAACAAAACCTTCTGCCTGCGTTGAAAGACGCTACGAATCCATTCACCAAGAGCAATTACGCAACCCTGAACAGTGTCATGGAATCATGTCGGGGTGAACTGCTCACTCATGGAATCTGGCTTACGCAACTACCGTGTCCCGCTCCCGTGGAATTGGGGGTGGGGCATATCGGGCTGGAAACAAGGCTCATCCATGCGGAATCAGGGCAATGGATCTCAAGTATAGCTGTCATTCCTCTGCCGAAGAACGATCCGCAGGGCATGGGGTCAGCCATTACCTATGCCAGGCGCTACAGCCTGTGTGCCATGCTCGGCATCGTGACCGAGGACGATGATGGAGAGGGTGCCAAAATCGGTTCAAAATCACTCTCATCACAGAAAAAGGGGATAGGAGGCCCACAGAGACAAAAAGTGTCTTCAGACGACTCAACCATTGCAAATCAAAATTCAGATGCCTCAAATCGAGCCGTAGACAGTTTTAAAAATTTGCCCCAATTGGATGGAGTGACTTACCGGAAAGTCCAGGCTCAGGACGGGAGGCTTTGCATCATCGCCAAGGGAGAAACTGCCAGCAAGAAGACACTGCTCATGGCGGCAGGATTCAAATGGAATGACCAGCAAAGGCTCTGGTGGAAATACGATGGGGATGAGGCGTAGTCCCCGTTGACATCATGGACTTTCCAATTCAAAATAAATATGAACTAAAAAGTCCTATCTCGCTGATTTTACAAGAAGGAAATGTTCATGCCGATGATCAGCTTTTTTTACGGAATCATTATTCGAATGTTTTTCTCAGATCATGCGCCGCCTCATTTCCATGCCCAGTATGGTGAATACAAAGCGATAATCTCTATCCTTGATCTGAAACTCATAGAAGGTGAACTTCCAAGACGAGCTTTGGGCCTCATTCTCGATTGGGCTGAACTTCACCAAAAAGAATTGTTGGACAACTGGAGTCTGGCGGCGAATAACGAAATGCCCAATAGCATCAAGCCTCTGGAGTAAACTATGTATGCAGATGTCCAGACTGTTTCTGTTCTCTCACATGGTACTTTGGCTGTTACCTTCAACGACGGATTGCGGGGAACCGTACATGTCTTGCCCTCGTTCTATCGAGGGGTATTTGCTCACCTTGTGGAACCAGAGGAGTTTGGCAAGGTAAGAGTGGACAATGGCTATGTGACTTGGCCTGGAGAACTCGATATCGCTCCAGACTCCATGTATAAGGCCATAGCCAACAGCGGAAGTTTTATTCTTCAATAACTCAATGAAAAGTTTATTTAAAGGACTGTCTGGAGATAGGCAGTCCTTTTCTGTTTTTAAGGAGGTTACATGGCTACGGAAATCCAACGCAAGGATCGCCTTCTTGAATGTATAAGGTCTGGACTCGAACTACACACAGCACACACAAGTTCCTCGATACTTGGGGACAGGTCAAAATATGTCGGCATGAGTGATATCGGCAGTTATATGACGTGTCCTCGTATGGCTGTCTTGCATAAGTTTCAACCGCAAAATTCTGATAACCTGCAAAAGCTTCTTACTCTCCAGAGAGGCCACTGGTTTGAGGATGGAATCGCCAAGGCATTGTCAGCCCTGAATCTGCCTGCTGTCCGCCAGCTTGAAATCGCGGTGGACAATGACGGATGCCCTGTTCGGGCACATCTGGATTTTGTGCTGGTGTCCGTCCAGCCCTGTCCCACTGTCCGGGTGCTGGAAGTGAAGAGTTGTGGCAGGCTACCGGAGACGCTGTATGCCTCATACGAGACACAGGCATACGGCCAGATTTCCATGCTGAATCGGTACTGGAACACTCCATCATTTAATTTGAGGAATGCCGAAGGAAATCCTCTTTTATCCGGACTGACATTCCCGCAGGTAATCAAGGCGTTATGGGGCATAACCTTTCCAGAAGCCCCAGAGCTGGTGGATATCGAGGCATGGGTACTGGCTCTGTCCATGACTGACGCCACGGCGTTTGGGCCATATCTCCCAAATGACAGTATCCTCAATGCCTGTCTGAGCAACGCAAGAGACATATGGCAAATACAGGAACAGGTTCAGCGGGGAGAACTGGACGTGGACGGACTGCCTATCCCGCCAGGCTTTCATCCGCTTTGCTCCTGCTGCGATGCAAGCTCCGACTGTCCAAAATTTGCCGGAGTAGCCCATCCAGAACTGGAATCCTCACTGACAGAACTCACACACTGGAAAGACGAACGCTCCGCACTGGATGAAAAAATCAGGGAACGGGAGGGGATGATGAAGGAATGGTACGCCCATGCGGATATTCAGGGACGATGGATTGAGGCTGGCTCTACGCGGTTTCGTGTCACGCAAAGTCCCGGCAGACGGACGCTCGACAGGGATAGTCTCGCCGGAGAACTTGTCGAACTGTTTCATGTGGGAGGCATGGATGATGTCGATGTTCCCGCCCTCATTGCCCGCCATGAAAAAATCGGTGCGCCTTCCGCACGGCTTTTTATCAATACCACAAGCAAACAGGAGAAAACACATGGGATACAGGTCTGATATCGGGCTGGCTCTCACTCAGTCAGCGGTTCAGAGGATGCACCAAAAACTGAACTCCCTGGATAAAAATTCCGAGGCGTTCTCAGTCATTACGGATTTCATTATTTACGCGGACAAGCACCATGAGGATGCTGACTCCGGTGCTGAGGCATATCTATGGGAGTGTGTCAAATGGTACGATGATTTTAAAGAGGTCAGCTTTTTGGAAGAACTGATGCAGGAATTGAACGAGCAGGATTATCTGTTTATCCGTACTGGAGAAGATTATGACGATACGGAAGTTCAGGGATACTTTTGGGATAATCCGTTTGATCTCAAGTTATCCAGAGCCATCAATATCTGTGAAGTAATATGAGGTTACTTCTAGGGGTATTGTCGAGAGGTATGGAGAACTGACTTTATATATATAGTATCGCCATCAATACCATATATAATAATATAATTTCTATGAACAACCAGTTCTCTTGAATTATTTTCCCTCCCGACAAATCCCCTTAGAGGGAATTTTTCCAAAGAATTAGTGACAGATGTAAACAAATCATCAATTTCTAAAGCTGCATCAAGGTTATCTTGAGCAATAAAAGAGATAATTTTCTCTCTATCCTCGTCAGCAGGAATTGTCCAGACAACTTTCATTATTATTGTCCGAACTTTTGCATAAGACGAAAGCGTCTTTGTTGAGCACGCTGAGTGGACTCTTCCTGAGAAATAAAACGTCCTTCACGGTATGCCCTTTCCCCTCCTTCAACCTTCGCTCTGAACCATGCGTCATATTCGGCAAGGCGATCCACAGCTTCCCTGAGCGTGTCCTCACGCGTCATATTCCGCAGAGAAGCGGCGGCATCCAATGAAGCCAGCGTAGCGTTGTCGATGGAAATTGCCTGAGACATTATAACCTCCAGTTTTCAACATCTTACCGAGTGAACCGTCCCCCGTCAAAGGGGGACGATTTCGCTTAAAGGAGTACGACATGCCCAAAGCCGTCCAACTCGATGCCGGACAAATATTCAGCGGCAAGCCTTCCGGCACAATGATTTCAGGATACGAAAAGCCGTCAGAGTACACCCCGAAAATTGATCCGGCCTACGTTTTCCATGAATCCAGCAGGGATGTGATTGTCTGGTTTCTTATGCGAAAGCCTGATCCTCTGTATATCTTCGGGCCGACTTCCGCCGGGAAAAGCAGCCTTGTACGGCAGATTGCGGCACGTCTGAATTACCCTGTCTATGAAGCAACCGGACATGATCGCCTTGAGTTCCCTAATCTCGTAGGCCATCTGTCGGTGAAAAACGGCAATATGAGCTTTGAGGACGGCCCGTTGGCTCTGGCAATGAAACGCGGGGGGATATTTCTGTTCAATGAAGCGGATCTCTGTTCTCCGGCAACACTGGCAGGGCTGAACACCATCCTTGACGGATCTCCGCTTTGCATCGCTGAAAACGGAGGAGAGCTGGTCAAACCCAACCCCATGTTCCGATTCATTGTCACCGCCAATTCCAACGGGGGGAGCGATGAAACAGGACTCTATCAGGGAGTCATGCGCCTGAATCTCGCATTCATGGACAGGTTCATGGTGGTCAAAATGGACTATCCCGCCCCGGATGTTGAATGCGCCATGCTAAGCAGAATGTTTCCGACAATCCCTGCTGAAATCATCGAGAAAATGGTTGAATTCGCCAATGACGTGAGAACGCAGTTCATGGGAAATTCAGCAGCCCATGACGCTTTGGATGTTACGCTGTCCACGCGAACGCTCATCCGCTGGGCGGAACTGACCATCGCCTTTCAGCCCCTCGCAAAGCAGGGCATCTCACCTGTCAGATACGCTATGGACAGGGCATTGGGATTCAGGGCTTCCACAACCAGCCGCGCCGCGCTTGTCGAAATGGTGCGAAGGTACTTCCCAAGAAATGCGGACATGACCGAAAAACGCTAACTCTCTTATTTCTCACCTTTTATCTTTGAAGGAGCATCATCATGGACACATTGACTCTCATCACTCCCCTGCATGTCCTGGACAGGATTCTGGCTCTGAACCTCGACATTTCTCTGTGGTCAGCCAGAACCAAGCTGACGGAGGAAGATTTTGGAGGAGCGGAACTTCCCCCGGAGGATTTGGCCTCGCTTGGTTCCAAGAAGATTTGTGATCCCGCCAGATTGACCGTGTTCTCAAAACTCAAGGCCCGTGCCGTCAACCTCCTGAACAGGCATGGAGTCAAGTTCCTCTCCGGGTGGGGCATCCCAGAGGACAAGGCGGGTGATATTATTAATGGATTGTGCGCCATCCGCGATGAATTTTTCATGGAAAAGCGGAACTTCCTCGCTTGCTATGATGAAGGCATTGCGGAATGGATCGCCAGACATCCCGCATGGGCAAGCATCATCCAGAACTCCACGGTAAGCCGGGATTATGTCGATAACCGCATGAAATTCGCATGGCAGTTATACCGTGTCGCTCCCGCCGCCGGACTGGATGACGATACTGCCATGACAGAATCCGGCCTGCATGATGAAGTGGAAAACCTTGGAAACACCCTGTTCGGGGAAATAGCCAGAGACGCATCCGAGATATGGAGAAAAGTTTTCGAGGGCAAAACGGAAGTAACCCACAAGGCTTTGTCCCCCCTGAAAACCATGAGGGACAAACTTGTCGGCCTGTCTTTCGTGGAACCGCACGTTGTTCCTGTAATTGAGCTTCTCGAAACCGCTCTCGCAAAGATGCCCAAACGGGGAAGCATTACGGGTGCGCACTTGCTCATGCTTCAGGGGATGGTGTGTATCTCAAGGAACAGGGGACGTTGCTTTCACAAACTCAAGCGCTTATGACTGCGGCGTCCTCCGAGGATACTCTTGCTGAACTGTTCGATGGATTCAGTCAAACAGCTCCGATCTTGCATCTTGGCGATACGGAACTACCGGAGGAAGCTATACCGGATATGCCTGACCTGTCCATTCCGCTTGAACCTGTTGCTCCCGCTGCCAATATTGACAGTATGGGGCTATGGTAACCTTGGAGGAATACCATGATTCCCACAAATACAATACGAGCCTTGCCTCTGATCGCTTCCATGCTCGGAAACAAACTGGGTGTCAAGGTAGATATTGGCAACAGGGAAAATGCCTGTACGGATGGAAATACAATCTATTTTCCCTCGCTACCTGTGGATACTGATGAAAAGTTGTATTATCTTGTCAGTAGCTTCATTGACCATGAATCCGCTCATATCAGGTTTACCGATTTTCAAGTTCTGGACAATGCAAATATGAGTCCACTTGAAAAGCACATCTGGAACGCCATAGAGGACTGGAGGATTGAGCATGAACTTGTCAAACGATATCCAGGATGTCGCGAACATTTTGACTGGCTCATACGGAATGTGGTGCAGGAAGAGAGTCATGAGAAGGCCGGGGACAATCCCCCGGCCTTCTCAATCTTAAATTACATACTGCTGACCATGCGCTCATGGGATGTGCCTGAACTCAAAACAGGATGCGCGGAAGAAGCACTTGTCATCGAAAAACACTGGCCCGGTCTTCGGGGGAAACTCGACAACATATTGAATCAGCTTCCCGGTAACTGTCATTCCACCGGAGACAGTATCGAGTATGCTCGAAAAATCGTGAATCTGCTGGAGAAGGAAGCTGATGCGGATTCAGGTTCAGAACCGCAATCACCGGAGCCGATAGCCAATACTACACGGGAGGAATCACAAGGTGAAGACAGAAATAATTTGCATGACAAAACGGAAGAACCTGCTTCATCGCCAGCGGTTGAGGGGCCGGAAAGGGAACGACAAGGAGACACAGACACGGCACGAAAAAAGCGTGGTTCGTCAACATCTGTACAAGAGAAGCTGCGCAAGCTCATTCATGCCAAAGAAGGAGAACTCCTAACGTCGTTCGATGAACAGCTTGCTTCCGAACTCAACGCGACGCGGACAGGGATGCAAAACTCCGGTGTCCGCATGGCGGTGGAAGGACAGCTTGAAATTCATCCCCTACCGGAGAACCAGCGACAGGAAAGCATCGCGGCATCACGGGCACTCAGAACACGTCTACAGGCTCTCATGCAGGCACGGACATTACGGAGAACTGCTCCGGGCAGATATGGCCGATTGGACGGACGGCTCCTGCATCGGCTGTCTGTCCAGAATCCACGGGTCTTTCTCCGGCGGGAAGAAGTATCGGGCATCAACACGGCTGTTCACATTTTGCTGGATATTTCCGGTTCGATGTACCGCAAAATCCATTTGGCAACCTCAGCCTGTTATGCCGTTGCTTCCGCACTTTCAGGCATACCGGGAATCAATGTCGGGGTGACGGCATTTCCTGCCACCACTCCCGACGATATCCCCGGCGTATGCCCGCTGGTTCGGCATGGTCAGCGCGTGGGACTTGGTTTTGATGTTCCAGCATCAGGCTCGACACCTCTTGCGGAAGCACTGTGGTGGATTGCTAGGACGATGCTATCCCTCAAGGAAAACCGAAAAATTCTTCTGCTTATCACCGATGGACAGCCAGACAACTCACAAAAAGCACTGGAGGCTTTGCATATGCTGCAAAAGCTCGGAACTGAAGTCATGGGGATTGCCATTCAATCTCCTGAACTTGCTACCTTATTGCCTATTCATGCCAAAATAGACAATATGAGTGAACTCACAGGAGCAATGTTTAGCATATTCAATTCGTCTATCATTGGCAACAAGTGATAAAGTTATGAATACAAAATTAAAAATAACAACGCTCATTAGTATTGCTATTTTAGCATTACAAATAGCAAACAAAATTGCCAAGGATCTTGAGAAGGTAGTGTAAGGAAAGTTTCGCACATTTGGAAAATGGAGGTGGCTCCTCAAATCGGTTAGAGTTTTGTTGGCAAACGAACCCATCCGAAAAAAAGGAGCCACGTCATGGAGAGTAGCAGGGACTTCGGGAAAAAGGAAGGACGAGTTATCCAGGTCAACGAGGGAGAACTCAAAAAGCATGTGTCGGAAATTGTTCGGGAAAGCGTGGAAGACACCTTGAACAGCCTGCTGGAGGCAGAGGCCGACAGTCTCTGCCAGGCAAGGCGGTATGAGCGGAACGCGGAACGGGCCAGTACCCGGGCAGGGCATTATACGAGGAGTTTGCAGACCACTTCCGGCGAAGTGAAACTGAAGGTCCCCAAGCTTCGCAATCTGCCTTTCGAAACAGCCATTATCGAACGGTACAGGAGGCGGGAAAGCTCTGTGGAAGAGGCCCTGGTCGAAATGTATCTGGCCGGTGTTTCCGTTCGCCGTGTGGAAGATATCACCGAGGCCCTTTGGGGCAGCAGGGTCAGTTCCAGCACCATCAGTGAGCTGAATCAGAAGATTTACAAGAACATCGAAGAATGGAGAAACAGTCCTCTGGAGAGTATGTATCCCTATATGTTTGTGGATGGGATATGGCTCAAGCGGTCATGGGGAGGCGTTGTCCAGTCGGTGTCGGTCCTTGTCGCCATCGGGGTCAACAAGGAAGGGTATCGTGAAATCCTCGGCGTAGCGGAAGGCAGTCGTGAAGACGCGGAAAGCTGGAGGGCCTTTTTCCGCTATTTGAAGCAGCGAGGTCTTCAGAGCGTCCGGCTTATAGTCTCGGACAAGAGTACTGGCCTTCTGGACGCCATAGGAGATTTTTTCCCGGAAAGCCGCTGGCAACGCTGTGTGGTACATTTTTACAGGAACATTTTGAATGCCGTCCCCACTGGTAAATCCAAAGTGGTTTCGACCATGCTGAAGGCCATCCACGCGCAAGAGGATAAAGAAGCCGCCCGTCAAAAAGCGGAACAGGTTTCCGCCAAACTCAAGGCGCTTCATTTGGAAAAGGCCGCTCGCATCCTCCAGGCGGGCGCGGAGGAGACTTTCTCTTTCTATGAGTTTCCGTCCAATCACTGGCGTCATATCCGAACGAATAACCCACTGGAGCGGCTCAATCGTGAAATTCGACGACGCACAAGAGTGGTGGGGAACTTCCCTGACGGCCAGTCGGCCCTGATGCTGGTCGCGGCTCGACTGAGATACCTCTCAGGGAAGAAATGGGGACTGGAACGGTATATCAACATGAAAACTTTTGGTGAACTCGACTGAGGGAAGCATCTAACCGATTGAGCCACTCTATGTGCGAAAAATTCTGGACGTTACCTTTGTTTCTAATTTCAGTTCACTATCTGTTATATTTTTACCTTCTGGATCAATATGCGGCGTATTACGGCTGTTCATCTGATTTGCCAAATTTACAGCCTCTTCTGAAAAATGAGCCACATCTTGTACATCAAAAAAATTTGTATCTTGTGTTTTAACTTTTTTTCGTGTCTGAGTTGCAGAAAAATCTATACTAGCTCTCTCTACTTGAAAGATATCAATAAGCATAGTTCCCCCTTTTTCCTATCAGATGTAATGATTGAATTATGCATATTTTATGCCAAAATTCAGGGTATTTTTTTCCTGTTTCCTATTTTCGACTTGCGAGCAGGTTGCGGCTTGGTCGCGCCGCAAAGCAAGCGATTTTGTACTTTTTTAAGGAAATGTTTTAATCAGCGTTTCCCTGGCGCTTGCGCAAGCCTTCCCGCCTTCGTATACTCGTCCTGCTTTTGCTTTCGCGCGCGTCCTTCGCGCTTTCTTATCCAACCCGCAAAACCAAGGTTCCCTTTCCATGAGCTATACCAAGGAAGACGTCTGGAAATATCATGCCGAGCCTCGGCCCGGTAAAGTGGAAGTATTGCCCACCAAGCGCGGCGACACCCAGGAAGACCTCACCCTCGCTTATTCTCCGGGCGTGGCCGAGGCGTGCCTGGCCATCAGGGAAGACCCATCCGCCGCGGCGAAGTTTACCGCCCGGAGCAATCTGATTGCCGTAGTCAGCAACGGCACAGCCGTGCTGGGCCTTGGAAACATCGGTCCTCTGGCGGGCAAGCCGGTCATGGAAGGTAAGGGCATGTTGTTCAAGCTCTTTGCCGATGTGGATGTTTTCGACCTGGAGCTGGACTGCAAGGACCCCGATGAGCTTATCCGCGTGGTCAAAACCCTGGAGCCGACATTCGGAGGAATCAACCTGGAGGATATCAAGGCTCCGGAATGCTTTTACATTGAGCAAAAGCTCAAAGAAATCATGAATATTCCCGTGTTCCATGACGATCAGCACGGCACAGCCGTGATCTCCGGCGCGGGACTCATCAACGCCGCTTATCTTGCCGGTCGCAAGCCCGAAGACATGAAGACCGTGGTTGTCGGCGCGGGCGCGGCGGGCATTGCCTGCGCCAATTTCTACGTCGCACTTGGCGTACGCAGGGAAAATATCTGGATGTTCGACAGCCAGGGCCTTATCCACAAGGGGCGTGCCGGCGGTCTTGCAGCCCTGCATCCAACCAAAGCCGCGTTTGCTCAGGAAAAGGACGCCACGCTGGCCGAGGCAATGCGCGGGGCCCATTTGTTTCTCGGTCTGTCCAGGTCTGGCATTGTCAACGCCGACATGGTCAGAAGCATGGCCCCGCAGCCAGTCATCTTTGCCTGCGCCAACCCCGAGCCCGAGATCACCTACGCCGAAGCCAAGGCCGCGCGGCCCGATGTGCTCATGGGGACGGGTCGTTCTGACTGCCCCAATCAGATCAATAACGTCTCCGGCTTTCCGTTCATTTTCCGGGGGGCGCTGGATGTGCAAGCTACGGAAATCAACGAAGCTATGAAGCTGGCCGCGGCCGAATCCCTGGCGCTGCTGGCCCGTGAGGATGTGCCGGAAGAAATAAGCCGCGCCTACGGTGGCAAAAAGTTCAGCTTTGGCCCGGACTATATCATCCCCAGCCCGCTGGATCCGCGCATTATCGAATGGACCACACCCGCGGTGGCCAAAGCCGCCATGGACAGCGGCGTTGCCCGCGCGCCCATCGCTGACCTCGACGCGTATCGCGCCGGGTTGCGTACCCGTGTCACGCGGATGCGCGAACGCGCCGCCGCCCTGCGTGCAACGTATCAAGAATACGCTGATTAAAGCGTTTTTCTGCGGGCTTGCGGAGCAAGATCGCCAGCAGGTTGTGAAGAGGGAACGTGAGTGAAGTGGCGAGCCTTTCCCAAGGAGGCATTTGCCTCTCTGGCATGGAACTGATTTATTCGTGGAATGAATCAGCAGGAGTAAAAAACACAGGTGAGGGGATGGGAAAATTCTTTTATGGAATATTTGCAAAAACTTCTCTTGCCCCGTCGGAAAGACGATCTTGAGAAACTTCTCTCCGTATGGGACTCCTCCGTCCGCTCTACGCACGGATTCCTGCGCGAGGAAGATATCGCCATGCTTACCCCTTTTGTACGTCAGGGGCTACGGGAAATTCCCGTGCTGTATGCCTTGCAGGACACACAGGGCATAAAACTCGGCTTTATGGGAACAGACGCTGACAAACTGGAAATGCTGTTTCTGCACCCCGACGCGCGCGGCAAGGGCTACGGAAGGCGGGTGCTTGACTTTGCCGTGCGGGAACTCGGCGTCCGCAGGCTTGACGTCAACGAACAAAATCCGGCGGCCCTGGCCTTCTATCAGCATATGGGCTTCATCGTCACAGAACGCACTCCGCTGGACGACATGGGGAAACCCTGGCCTCTGCTGCGCATGCGGCTGGATGACTCAGCTGACTCATTCGGCGAATAAATCAGCGGGGTTTCAAAAGTGCGGCAGGGTAAAAGATTGCCGCGCCAACGAAGTGACATATATGGGAAAACATGCCATCCGCGCGCTGATAGTGGAAGACAATCAAGACATCATGGCCAATCTGTTTACCTTTCTTGAAGGTAAGGGCTATGAGCTGGATTGTGCGTATGACGGCAAACAGGGCCTGCGCCTGGCGCTCAGCGGCGGCTTTGATGTGGCGGTGCTGGACATCATGCTACCGGGAATGGACGGCGTGACGTTGTGCCGCAAACTGAGGGAGGAACACGGAAGCTCCGTCCCCGTGCTGATGCTTACTGCGCGGGATACTGAACAGGACAAGATTTCAGGGTTGGATAGCGGTGCCGATGACTATATGGTGAAGCCTTTTTCTTTGCAGGAGCTGGATGCCCGGCTGCGGGCACTGGTGCGGCGCGCCGGAAACGGCGCAGGGCTGAGGTCTGACGGCGTGCTGCAATGGGAAGGCATTGAACTGAACCCGGCCACACATAGTGTGGCTCGCGACGGAAAGGCTTTGAAGCTGAGTCCGGCGGAATTTACCATCCTGCATGCCCTGCTGCGCGCTGCCCCTGCCGTGGTCAGCCGTGGAGAACTTGAACGGGAGCTGTGGGGAGAGACCGCGCCGGAAAGCAATGCCCTGCGTATTCATATCCATTCACTGCGGCGGGAACTGGACAAACCTTTCGGCATACCACTGATCCGCACGGTTCCTCATGTCGGCTACGCGCTGACCCGAAAGGAAGAACAGAATGTCCAGAATTGACGTGCCGTTGCACGGGTGGGCGGATCTCCCTGAATTGCTGCACGCTGAAGAAGCTGAAAACGGCGGCTCCATACGGCGAAGGGTGGTTGTCGCCTTTTTTCTGCTGGCTTTGCTTTGCGGGGGAATATTCGGCGGTGTGCTGTATGCCGTATATGATGCCGTCAGTTCTCGCCTGGTGCAGTGGCATATGGAACCCGTGCTGCGCATGCTCATTGCCTCGGAGCAGGATGCACGGCAGTTCTCCGGGCCGGATGGAGCGGAACATGACGCGCATTTCGGTGATAAGCTGGCTTCCGCCATGGGTGTTCGACTCTACAAGGATGCGGATGTTCCTCTTCCCTATCGCCCGTATACGCCGGAGCGATATCAGTTGACCCGCATTGCCGGCGATCATTACGCGCTTTCCTTTGCCACGGATGACGCCGACCTTTACGTTATCGAGGGCAGGATTGAAGACTTCGCCCGGTACCGATAAAAAGGTCTGCATGATCGAGGCCGGCGCCA
>OFFK01001883.1_pt1 | contig 13700 bp, 9 predicted proteins | sample 1521361 | NCBI WGS metagenome assembly OFFK01 (sample SAMEA3504096, study PRJEB24116) | mouse gut metagenome | biome: mouse gut; feature: mouse-associated habitat; material: faeces | place: Denmark | collected 2011
TGGCGGTGGTGGTGCCGTCGCCGGCCACGTCGTTGGTCTTGGTGGAGACCTCCTTGACCAGCTGTGCGCCCATGTTCTCAAAGGGGTCGTCCAGCTCGATCTCCTTGGCGATGGTCACGCCGTCGTTGGTGATGAGGGGAGAGCCGTACTTCTTATCCAGCACCACATTGCGGCCCTTGGGGCCCAGGGTGACCTTGACGGTGTCGGCCAGCTGGTTGACGCCGGTCTCCAGGGCCTTGCGGGCATCCTCGCCGCGCTTGATTAACTTAGACATATCGCATAACCTCCAAATAATCTTATCACAAATTTTGAGCTTCCGGAGATACCGGGCCTTACTCCACGATGGCCAGGATATCGCCCTGCCGGACGATGACAAACTCGTCGTCGCCGATCTTCACGTTGGACCCGGAGTACTTGTCGGTGATGACCTTGTCGCCGGGCTTGACGGACATGACGACCTCCTTGCCGTCCACCATGCCGCCGGGGCCTACGGAGATGACTTCCGCCACCGAGGGCTTCTCCTTGGCGCTGGAGGTGAGGATGATGCCGCCCTTGGTGGTCTCCTCGGCCTCCATGGCCTTGAGCACCACGCGGTCCGCTAAAGGTGTGAGCTTCATAGTTGGGTTCCTCCTATATGAAATATTTTTTGTAAACAGTTCGACGCTGTTAGCACTCAAATCCCGCGAGTGCTAACGGTGCCTATCTTACAACAACTCTTTCCACATTGCAAGAGGTTTTTTTGAAAAAATTAGGGCTTTTACAAAAAGTTCACAATCAGCCCCCGGGGGCCTCAGCCGCTCCCCGGCGGTTTTTGGCCGGAGCCCGCCCTGTCACCGGAATGGTATCAAATTATTGTACAACCTGCCCAATCCTTCCGGCGGGGCTCGGAAGAAAGGCTTAACACAGAATAAGAAAACAGGGCATAAGAGCTGTTTGGACCAAAAAAATATTATGAAGGTTCTTTGGAAGGTGCATATTTTCTGAAAAAATTTCAGGTTATCAATATGTTTTTCGCCGAAAAATTGATGAGCAAATTTTGAACAATTTTTTACGGATTGGAGGAAAAGAATCCCAATTTTGTCCTTGACTTTTCTGTCAACACTGTTATAATTAGGATATACTAAGCCGATATAAAAGCCGGGAGGTCTCCCGGCTTCATTTCCCTGTGGGAAATGAAAGCGCTTTGCAGGCAGAGACCGCCCCGGTCTTTGGGGCTCGGGAGACAACTTCCCAATTTTGTAATCAGTTTTTCCGGCCTTAATATAATGGGATATCCAATGGTGACGGGAGCGGTAGGCAATGACGGATAAGGATTTGAAACGACTGCGGCGGGATGAACTGCTGGAGATGCTGATCGCCCAGAGCAAACGGACGGACCAGCTCCAGGCGGAACTGGACGCCGCCCGGGCGCAGCTCGCCAGCCGGGCCATCGTCCTGGAGGAGGCCGGTTCCATCGCCGAGGCGGCCCTCCGCATCAACGGCGTGTTCGAGGCCGCCCAGGCGGCGGCGGAGCAGTACCTGGAGAACATCCGGCGCATGAGCGGCCCCCTGCCCGGGGAGGACAAGACCCCGGAGGCCCCTGCGGAGGCGGAGGGCGCGGAGGACGCTGAGAGAGGGCAGGAGCAGTGAGAAAACGGAAAGCAAAAGACCTCACCCAGGTCCCGGCGGTGGAGAAGCTGGAGACAGAGCTGAAACGGGAGAAGTACCGCAGGAGATACCTCAGCGTCCTGCGCAGCACGGTGTATCCCCTGCTGGTGGTGGCGGCGGCGGCGGTGCTCATCGCCACGCTGTGGCTCCCGGTCCTCCAGATCTACGGCAACTCCATGTCGCCCACGCTCATCGAAGGGGACATCCTCGTCTCCCTCAAGAGCGACAGCTTCAACACCGGCGACGTGGTGGCCTTCTACTATAATAACCGCATCCTGGTCAAACGGGTCATCGCCGGCCCGGGGGACTGGGTGGATATCGACAGGGACGGCAACGTCTATGTCAATGAGGAGCTGATCGAGGAGCCCTACCTGGTGGAGAAAGCTTTCGGCATCTGCGATCTGGAGCTGCCCTATCAGGTGCCGGCGAACAAGTTTTTCGTCATGGGAGACCACCGCAGCGTGGCAAACGACTCCCGCCTCAGCGCTATTGGCTGTGTGGCCAGCGACGACATCGTGGGGCGGCTGGTCTTCCGGGTGTGGCCGTTTTCCGCGTTCGGCGTATTTTAACAGGGGAGAGGACATCGCGGCTCACTACGATAGAGTGGTGTAAAGTCTGAAGAATTTGGGCCGGAAGCGGCTTGGGGAAGGAGAATCTGGTATGGAACAGAATTACTTGAGCCGGGCGGCAAAATATCTTGCCGATCTGCGGAAAAGAAAGGCCTGGAGGAAGGTCGTCAGCGGGATGGGCGCTGTGGTCGTGTTCTGCACGGTCTACGCCCTGATCCTGCCGGCGCTTACCTGGGCGCGGCCTGTCACCTGCGGACAGGAGGAGCACGTCCACGACGAGAGCTGCTACGCCTCCCTGCCTCAGGAGAGCGCGGGGCCGGCGCAGATGGCCGCCCAGACGCCGGCGGAGCCCCAGTGCTCTGTGGAGAGCATCTATGAGGTTGCCGCGCCGGGGCAGGAGCACGCGGATTTCGTGCTGCACACCCACGGGGATGAGTGCTTCCTGGACGGGGGAATCGTGATTTGCACGCTCCCCACCGGGTTCCCCCTCCATGTCCATGACGAGAGCTGCTATACGGAGCAGCCGGTCCTGGTCTGCGGCCAGGAGGGCGCGCCGGAGGGGACTGTCCCCAGCCCGGACCCCGTGGTCCCCGCGCCGGAGCCCGTCATCCACCACCACAGCGACACCTGCTATACGAAGGCCCTGATCTGCGGCCAGGAGGAGGTCCCCGCCAGCGAGGGGCACCGGCACTCCGACGCCTGCTATGAGATCACGACCGAGACCATCCCCGGTGAGCTGATCTGCGGTATTACCGATGATCCCGCGCATATCCATGGGGAGGAGTGCTATGCCGCCCCCCAGACCGTGGAGCAGCGGAAGCTGATCTGCCTCCTGCCGGAGAGCGATCCCATCCCCGGCCACCAGCATATGGACGCCTGCTGGGAGCAGACCCTGACCTGCGGCAAGGAGGAGGGGCAGCCTGAGCCCATTGTGGACATCATGGATGAGCCGGTCCCCGCGGCCCTGGGCCAGGAGACTGCCGCCGGCGGGGACGCCAGTGTGCCCACCGCTCCTGCTGTCCATGTACACAGCGAGAGCTGTTATCAGATGCAGAAGGTGCTCACCTGTGACAAGGAGCAGTATACCGAGCACCTGCACGTTCCCGAATGCTATGATGAGAACGGCGGGCTGACCTGCGGGCGGCTCGTGACGGTCAGCCACGTCCATACGGCGGAGTGCTTCCCCCAGCCGGAGCAGCCCGGCCCTGTCCAGCCCGAGGAGCCGGAGCGGGTCCTGGCCTGCGGCAAGGAGGAGCATACCCACACCGACCTCTGCTACGCCCCCGAGGAGCCTGCCCTGCCTGACAATACCCAGCAGAAGGAGCAGTGGGACGCTATCTTCTGGAGCAATTACGTGGACGGGGCCAGCGACGTGGTCCTGGACGCCCAGGTCAGCGGCACGTGGAGCGACACCGCCGCTATGGACACGGAGCGCCTGACCCAGCTCTACGCCGCCCCGGCGGAGGACCTCAGCCGGTATCTCAGCCAGGAGATCGGCATCCAGGTGGACGCCCAGCTCTATCACAGTGAGCTCCACGGGCCCATGGACGCGGACGCCGGGTTCAGCATCCTCCTCAAGTGGAGCCACGATGAGGCCAGCTTCAGCACCATGACCTATACCTACCAGTTCCCCGAGCAGGTGGTCGTGGCGGACGTGGAGCGGCGCATCCTCAGCGACGCCGCGGGCCCCGCCCTGGCCTACTCCGTGGCCGGGAACCTGCTGACCGTGACCTACTACGCCCCCGCCGCCGCTGTGGAGGCCAGTTTCCTGCTGAAGGCCGCGTGGGCCCCTGAGCTGGGCGAGAGCACCCACATCCAGTGGACCCCCAGCACCTTCACCGACGTCACCTTCGCCAAGCCCGAGCTCACCGTCGCCAAGACCATGGGCGAGGACGGCCTGCGGGTAATGGAGGACGGCACCGTCTGGGCCGACTACACCGTCACCGTGACCAACAGCGGCAAGGTCCAGGCGAAAGAGATCACCTTTACCGATACCCTGGAGTCCCAGTACTTCCATTTCGCCCGGGGCGCTTTTGAGAACGGCGCGGATTACAGCCTCACCGTCAACACCAGTGCTCCCGAAGCCCTCAGCACGGAGGGTGAGACGCCCGTTGCCCCCGGCGCGGAGCAGTTCCTCACCTTCGAGAACTACGACGGCGGGAACGTCCTCACATTCCCCGCTTTCGACCTGGCCGCGGGCGAGAGCCGCGTGTTCCAGTACAAGGCCAGCATGAGCAGCGAGGACCGGGAGCGGGTGGACGAGGCCGTGGAGGCCGCCAGAGAAACCGCCTCCGCCCCTGTGGACGCTTTCGCGCCCATGGCCCTCAGCGCGGAGACCACGCCGGGGATGGAGCCCTCCGCCTCCGGCGGACTGGGCGAGACCGTGCGCAATACCGCCTCCGTCTCCTGCCCCGCCCTGGGCGAGGCCGCGGTTACCGCGACCTCCGTGGGCACCTACGGCGGACCGGAGCGCAAGCACGTGGAGGACCTGAACACGACCTACCACGGGGAGACCTTTGACGTCACCTTCGTGGTCAACGGCGACGCCCGTCTGCCTGCGGGTGCCTCGCTGGAGAAGATCGACGGGCGCAATGGCAGCGGCTTCTCCCTGGAGGTCCAGCCCCTGCCCGAGACCGATCCAGACCATATCGCCTTCGCCCAGGCTCTGGAGAGCCAGGAGGAGGGCGAGTCCGACAGCGAGGAGCAGCTGGAGCTGAAGGCCCTGCGCTTGGAGCTGCGCTACAACGGCGTGCGGCTGGACCTGGACGACTGCGATGTCACCGCCACCGTCACGCCCAATGAGACGCTGAAAAACTACCGCGCCCCCAAGGCCCAGCCCATCCCGGAGGGCGGAGAAGAGGCGGAAGAGGTCCTCGGCGACAAGGGCTTCGGCATTGAGCTGAAAGCCTTTACTCTGGAGGAGCAGACAGACGCGATCATGGGCACCACCACCGAGGAGGTGGTGGAGGGTGGGTCCATCTATATTGATGTGCCCGAGGAGACCGCCCAGCAGTCCGCCAGCGCCAGCGCGTCCGCCCCTGTGACCGTCGCCGTGAATCAGGACCTCCGGGACGGCGGCGAGCCGCTGACCCTGCTCTCTGCTGTGCCCAGGATGATGGCGAGTGCCGGGGCAGAAACGGAAACTGCTACAGCAGTGGAAGATACTATAGTGACTAGTACTGGTACTGTAGCTGAAGGGTCTATATCCTTCGCGGTGAAAAACAAGATGGCTGTGCGGACTACAGGGGGGGATTATCCAACATATACAGTGGATTTTTATGCGGATTTGACGCGACTAGCGCTTGAGTCGAACGGGACAGATACAACACATGTGACACTGATTGATACGCGTGGTAAAAAGCTGCCGACCAACAGTGTCGGAAAGAATCAAAAGGTTGCCTATGTAAAGACAGGCGAGAATGGCGCCCTTGCTACCACTGTCAAGAGACAGCATATCTTCAACCCGAAGACTATCAGTTTTAATCCGGAGGATACCTTGGACATGGGAATGTTCAACGTTCTGGAGCAGTTGTCCCAGAAGGATAACCCCAATCCCAATGGTGAGCATAACTATGAACTGAAGATGTTTTGCGTGACAGAAAGTGTCCTTACACCGGATGAGAACGGAGAACTGAGTAGTTTAGACAGTGTTCCTGATGAGAGGATCTTTGACTTAAACGGGCAGAGGGCAGAGGAGTTTGTCCGCACAGATGATGCAACCAAGAACAAGACAACAGAGAACGGTAAAACTTTGGTTTACATCCCGAAGGAGGCAACGATCACGCTGATTTTCGAGCCCACAACAGGCCAACATGAGCAACTGGCGAACTTCTATGATTACGATATCAGTGATGGGAAAATTTACGAAACTGAAGAAGATGCTAAGCAGCGGAGAAATGGGCATCCCATTTCAGAACAAGATGAAAACACATGGTACGCCTATATCGGGGAACAGGGAATTAACAGTCCCTCGAACTATACCAGCAACGGTAGAAAACTTGCTTTTGGTAATATAGGGGCTACGGGGTTGCATGATGTTAGTGTAAACGATAACAAAATCAACAAAGCAAATACAGGTGTTTTTAGGAATGCTTCGTTTGGAATTGCCATAGGGTATGTGGATGGCAAGATTCAATACAATTCTGGAATCAGCGTACCGAAGCTTTTTAATGAGGCGGAGAGCGGAGTAACGGGTAAAACTACGTATAAAGACCAAACCCTTGTATTTAAGCGCTTGGGCGATACCTATACAATGTCTGAGGTGAAGAACACAAAGGCCATGGGCTTGGAAACTCTCAACTATCAGGGCTGGGCTTGGGGGAAAAAGCTTAAAATGTTCTCCAATGAATTCTGGCCAATGGACGATATTGCGGGCATTGCAAAGGATGGCCATGATTTTAAGCATGGGTTAGCTAAGGAAGATGCGAACGGCTTTAACACAGGAATACCTACACGAAAAGTTGTGGGTAAAAACATCACCAACATAGCGAATGGGTCCGATCATCCTTTGGGATACGGTGCAGATCACAACGCTTTCTTTGGAATGCAGTTCGATTTGGAGTTCACCATCCCCGAAGGCTATGTGGGTCCGTTGGACTACGCATTCTTCGGCGATGATGACCTGTGGCTGTTCCTAGAGGGCGCGGACGGTAATTCGCAGTTGATTTGCGACATCGGCGGTGTCCATCAGGCGGTGGGTGAATATGTGGACCTGCGAGACTACATCCCTAACGGCGAGGCGGGCACCTATAAGCTGCACCTGTTCTACACCGAGCGCGGCGCTTCTGGTTCATGTTGCTGGATGCAGTACACATTGCCTGGTATCCGCTCTGTGCCGGTGGACGTGATTCCCGGTGATCAGACTGGAAACCTGTTCATCGAGAAAAAGTTGAAGGACGGCGCGTCCGACACTTCTACGGAGTTTGAGTTCAAAGTTACGTTGGATAAAGGCAGTGCGGAGCCCCAACAGGTGGCAGACTTCTACAACTGCACAATCTTTAAGTCCGATGGCAATGTGGTTGTCGAGAAGGTTCCGGTGGGTTCCGAAGGGAAGGTTATTCGGCTGAAAGCCGGAGAGAAAGCGGCTCTGGAGCGTTTGGTGCCGGGCATGAAATACACAGTTTCGGAACTGGACCCCAATGGCGCTTATGAAGCTGAAATGATTACAACTACGGTCACGAGTAATGGTTCTACAACTACAGACCCTGTGACCACCAAAGAGGCGAGTGGTGTTATCCAAGGCAACACAAATATCCAAGTTACCTTTACCAACTCAGTCTTCTACACCCTCCCCGAGACGGGGGGCCCTGGCACAACCTGGTATACTTACGGCGTGTTGCCCGCACTGGTGGCGGCGGTCGTACTGTATAAGCGGTCGCGGAAGAAAGGGGGGACTGTATCCTGACCATGGTCCGCCCAGGCGATCATCGCCCGCGATACAAGAAATTCTTTCCCAAGAGATTTGAGAGTTGAAAGGAGAAACACAATGAAGCACTTGCACAAATTTGCCAGCGTGCTGCTGGCGCTGGTCATGGCGTTGAGTTTGATGGTCCCCGCGTTTGCGACGGAGACCGAAGATGTTGGGACCCCGCCTGCAACGACTGACACCAATTCGCAAGGTCCCATTTCCCCTGCGTCGCCTTACCAGATCACCATCAAGAATGCTGTTAAGGGCCATACCTACACCGCTTATCAAATTTTTACGGGCGATTTGGCCAAGAATGGTACGAATGAGCAGCTTGTGTTGTCCAACATTAAGTGGGGCGCAGCTTTTGGTGCTGACAACGCTGGACCTGCTGACACGACATCGATTAGCACCGTGTTTGGTGAGAATGCTCCGACGGGCAAAACCGCCGCAGATTTTGCCAATGCGCTGAATAATCAGCAGTTTGGCAGTGACCTGGCGCTTGCGTTCGCTCAGGTTGTGGGCGCGATGGAACTTACTGCGAGTAGCAGCAAGACAGCTGAGGAAGATGGTGATGTCGTAATCGACCTCAAGAGCGCTGGTGCTGGTTATTACCTGGTCAAGGACACGGGCACTTCTAATGCAGATAACGACGCGATTTCTCTCTTCATGCTTGAGGTTGTTGGCTCTGCTGAGGCGACCCCCAAGGCTGATGTGCCCAAGGTCGACAAGGAAGTTGCCGATGTGAACGACAGTGAAGAGAATGGCAAGGAGACTTGGGACGACAAAGCCGACCACGATATCGGCGATGATATCAAGTTTAGACTGACCGCCACCCTGCCCAGCAACTATGGAAGTTATGATAAGTATAAGCTGGTCTTCCACGATACGCTTTCCGCTGGCTTGGACTACAATGGTGGTAGCATGACGATTAAACTGTTCACAAGTGATGATGCTGAGGGGACCGAGATTACTGGCATTATTCCTAACTATGATGTTGATGCTAGTGGAAAGAAACTCACTGTCACGATTAAAGACCTGAAGAAGATCACGGACAAGGCGGCAGCTGGCAGCAAGATCGTTGTCGAGTACACTGCCAGGTTGAACGAGGATGCCCAGTTCGTCAACGAGAACACGGTTTATCTTAAGTACAGCAACAACCCCAACAACTCCGGCAATGGCGACAATGAGCCCACCGGCACCACTCCCCCGGAGACCGTCGTAGTCTTTACGTATAGTGTCATCGTCAACAAGGTTGACGGTGAGAAGCGGCCCCTGTCGGGTGCTGAGTTTACCCTTTACAAGTATGACGCGGATGCCCAGGGCGAGGACAAGTGGGTAGCCAGCCAAACCTTTGCAGTGAGCGATGGGAAGAAGGACAAATTTACTGCCAAGGGCTTGGATGATGGCTGGTACAAGTTGGTGGAAACCAAGACCCCCGATGGTTACAACACTGCCGCTGACATCTACTTCAAAGTTACAGCTACTGAGAATTTTGCTGTAAGCGATCCGGCCAATAGCACTGTCGCCCTTGAAGTTGAGGCTACCGATGATAAGGGAACTATTTTGGGTGGCGAGAATAAGCAAAGCTTCGAAATCACAGGTGAGAAAAAGGATACAGCTTCTACGGATGTTGTAAACCAGCGCGGTGTGACCCTCCCTGAGACCGGCGGCATCGGCACCACGATCTTCTACGTCGTTGGCGGTCTGCTGACCGTTGGCGCTGTGGTCCTGCTGGTGACCAAGAAGCGCATGAGCGTTGACAGCGACAAGTAATCCATCAAGTTCTGGTTAGGCGCCGGGGGCCCTCGGGCCCCCGGGCCTCTCCGTAATGCGGGAAGCCTATGAAGAAACATCTGTCCACCATCATTCTGGTCCTCGTCCTGGTCCTCGGCCTGGGCATCATGCTCTACCCCACGGTCAGCGACTGGTGGAACTCCTTCCACCAGACCCCGGCCATCGCAAGCTACTCCGACACCGTGGCCACCATGGACAACGAGATCTACGACCAGCTCTGGCAGGAGGCCGAGGCGTATAACGCCGCCCTCGCCCAGAAGGCCAACCCCTATTTTTTCACTGAGGAGGACCAGGCCCTCTATGACAGCACCCTGAACGTCTCCGGCACCGGCATCATGGGCTATATCGACATCCCGGAGATCAAATGCACCCTCCCCATCTACCACGGCACCAGCGAAGCGGTGCTCCAGGTGGGGGTGGGCCACATCGAGGGCTCCAGCCTCCCCGTGGGGGGCGAGGGGACCCACTGTGTCCTCTCCGGCCACAGCGGCCTGCCCAGCGCCGTGCTCTTCACCCATCTGGAGGACCTGGACATCGGCGACCTCTTCACCCTTCAGATCATGGACGAGACGCTGACCTATGAGGTGGACCGCTTCAACCGCGTCCTCCCCCACGAGATGGACCTTCTCACCATCGAGGAGGGCAAGGACTCCTGCACCCTGGTCACCTGCACCCCTTACGGCGTCAACACCCACCGCCTCCTGGTCCACGCGCACCGTGTGGCCAACGAGGCCGCCACCGCCCACATCCGCGTCACCGCGGACGCTGTGCGCATCGATCCCATCCTGGTCTCCCCCGCCGCCGCCGTGCCCATGCTGCTGCTGCTGTTTCTGTGGCTGATGTTTGGCGGCGGAAAGAAGAAGCCGAAGAAACGCTAGCCGCCCCCTGCGCCCGCCTACCGGGAGTGCCCCGCACATCAAGACATTCATTTGACCATGCCCCATGCAACGAAGAAAGGCAGGCATCCTTATGAAACTGAAAAGACCCCTCATTCGGACGGCGGCCATGGTGCTGTGCCTGCTGCTGGTCCTGTGGAAGCTGCCGGCAGCTGCCTCCGCCGCCGCCTCCGAGCCGTACCCCTATCCTACCATCGACGATTTGACCCGGCTGTGTTCCCTCAGCCTGGATTATGGCGTGCCCGGTGTGGAGGTGCGCCTCTACCGCGTGGCCAATGTCTCGGCGGACGTGCGCTTCACCCTCACCGGTGATTTTGCCAAGTACCCCGTGAGCCTGGATGACATGGACAGCGCCAAGTGGACCGCCCTGGCCCAGACCCTCAAGGGCTACGTCTTCCTGGACTTCCTGCCCCCCTACCGCACGGGCGTGACGGACAGCGAGGGCAGGCTGACCTTCTCCGACCTCCCCGTGGGCCTCTACCTGGTGGACGCCGACCGGGCCATGGCGGAGGACGGCACCATCCACCAGCCCGCGCCCTTTGTCATCAGCCTCCCCACCTGGGAGCAGACGTTCGACCCGGACACCGGGGCCATTACCGGCGGCTCCTGGCAGTACAACGTCTCCGCCAAGCCCAAGTATAAGGTCCTGGACGGCGATGTGGAGATGCGCCGGGTGCTGAAGGTGTGGGACGACGGCGGCAGCATCAGCCGCCCCGCCCAGATCACCGTGGCGCTCCTGCAGGACGGGCAGGTCTACGACACCGTGGACCTCACGGAGGACAACAACTGGCGCTATTCCTGGGATGAGCTGGACGGCAATTCCGACTGGACCCTGGTGGAGACCAGCGGGAACAGCGGTTACACGGTCTCCGTCTCCCTCCAGGGGCTGACCTTCGTGGTCACCAACAGCTACAGCCCGCCGCCGGATAACCCGCCGCCGCCGGACAATCCTCCGCCGCCGGATAACCCTCCGCCTCCTGACAACCCCCCTCCGCCGGATAACCCCCCGCCCGACAATCCTCCGCCCGACAATCCTCCGCCGGATACCACCACCCAGACCGATCCGCCGCCTGACAGTCCGCCTCCGGTGCCCCCGGTGCCCAACGTGGATATCCCGGACACCGATGTGCCTCTGGCCACCACGGACCCGGATCATCCCGACAACCCGGATGACCCCGACGATCTGCTGGAGCTGGATGACCCGGACGTGCCTCTGGCGAACCTGCCCCAGACGGGACAGCTCTGGTGGCCGGTGCCCCTGCTGGCGGTGGCCGGGATGGCCCTGGTGATGCTGGGGCTGATCGTGAACCGGAGGAATAGCGATGAAGCGTAAAGGGGGACTGCTCCTGATCCTGGGCGGCCTGCTGCTGCTGGCTGCCGCCGGAGGACTGGGCGCCTACAACGTGTGGGACGCGGACCGGGCCGGCGTGGTCTCCGAGGCCGCGCTGGAGACCTTGGACCAGCGCATCCCCGTCCTGGAGGAGCTGGACCTGCCGGAGGAGCTGATCCCTGACCACATCCTGAATCCCCAGATGGATATGCCCACCCAGGAGGTGGACGAATACGAGTATATCGGACGCATTGATATCCCGGTCCTGGAGCTCTCCCTGCCGGTCATGGAGTCCTGGAGCTATCCGAAGCTGAAGGTGGCCCCCTGCCGCTACAGGGGATCGGCGTATCTCGACGATCTCATCATCGCCGCCCACAACTACGATCGCCACTTCGGCAGGATCAACACCCTGCTCCCCGGCGACGAGGTGATTTTCACGGACACGGACGGGAATATCTTCAACTACACCGTCTCCGAGCTGGAGCAGCTCAATCCCACCGATGTCCGGGAGATGATCTCCGGCGACTGGGACCTGACGCTGTTCACCTGTACTCTGGGCGGGCAGTACCGCGTGACCGTGCGCTGTGTGCGGGATACGGCTCCCGCGCTGTGAGATGTGACGCGTTCCGGAAACTATGCCAACGGACGCGCGGCTGGAACCCTCTGGCCGCGCGCCCGCTTTGTATCTTGCAGGGGTGGGCAGGAGCGGGCAGAGGCGGGTAGTATCCTCCCCTGCGAATCGGTTCTGACAGACATGTTCCAACACAAAAAGGAGAATCTTATGATGAAAAAGCCCCTGAGCATCCTCCTGGCTCTGGTATTGAGCCTGCATCTGGCGGTCCCCGCCCTGGCGGCGCAGGCCCCGGAGTTTTCCGACGTTCCCACGGGTCACTGGGCCTACGCCTACGTCCGGCAGGCCGCTCAGGCCGGGGCCGTCAACGGCGTCGGCAATGGCCGCTTCAACCCGGAGGGCACGCTGACCGTCGCGGAGTTTACCGCCATGCTCCTGCGGGCCCTGTACGGAGAGGCGCCCGTGGAGCAGTATACCGGAGAGGGAGGCGAGTGGTACGCCCCCTACCCCGCCTATGCCCACGAGCGGGACTTTTACGAGTCTACGTCGGTAGCGGGGCGGCTTGCCGCGTGCCCGGAGGGCGGCGAGGAGGCGTTCCTGGCCCGGGAGATGGCCTGGAACGCCACCCGCTACGACATGGCCGCCATGCTCTACCAGGTCCTGGAGGCGGACGCGGACGGGGAGGCCCAGGCTGCTGACCTCCAGTGGGCGGAGGAGAGCGCCCCCGAGGCCGTTGCCGACTGGGAGGAGGTCCCGGACAAGTACCAGACCCTCGTGGCCTTCTGTTTCCGCAGCGGCATCCTCACCGGCATGGACGGGCAGGGGACCTTCCAGGGCACGGGCACCGTCACCCGGGCTCAGGCCGCCGCCATCCTCTGCCGCGTGCTGGACCGGACCGCCCGGGAGCCGGACAGCACCGCCCCCGCCCCGGAGACGCCGGAGGAGACGCCCCCGGAGGAGCCGGAATATGACGGCCCCCTCATGCCCGACGGCCAGCCCCTGACGGAGGAGAACGTCCACGCCCTCATCGACGGCCTGCGGACCGAGTACCCGGAGGGGATGCACTGGACCAACGAGAACGCCTACACCTCCCACGCCCTGGCGATCAACGGGTTTGGCTGTGCCGCCTTTGCCCTGCTGTGCAGCGACAAGGCTTTCGGCGACCTGCCCAGCCGCCAGCACAGCAAGTTTGACGATATCCGCGTGGGGGACATGCTCCGGGTGCGGAACAACACCCACTCCGTGGTGGTGCTGGAGAAAAAGGCGGACAGCGTTATCGTCACCGAGGGGAACTATGCGGATAGCATCCACTGGGACCGGGAGATCACCCGGGAGAACCTGGAGAGTGATAAGCAGTTCTATGTGGAGACCCGCTATCCCAAGGACGCCTGAGCGTTACCCAAAACACAAAGAACCTCCTCCGGCACGCGCCGGGGGAGGTTCTTTGCGGAAAAACGGGTCAGTACACCCCTGCAGCCGCCGGACG
>OFFK01001884.1_pt1 | contig 13700 bp, 9 predicted proteins | sample 1521361 | NCBI WGS metagenome assembly OFFK01 (sample SAMEA3504096, study PRJEB24116) | mouse gut metagenome | biome: mouse gut; feature: mouse-associated habitat; material: faeces | place: Denmark | collected 2011
AATTGACAAAGTGTGATATAATAATACATAAGATTTTTGGTGTACAATCTTTGAACAATTAATTGACAAGAGAGGAAATTGACAGTGATACGCAAGGACATACGTTTCTGATGGGTGATAGGGCAGATGATTTGACTTGCGGGTATACAATGGCTTCTCATACGAATAAAGGCATAGAGGTGCAATATGGAACAGTATGTGATTAAAGGCGGCAGTCCGTTAGTTGGAGAAGTAGAGATCAGCGGTGCAAAGAATGCGGCGCTGGCTATCCTGGCAGCAGCGATTATGACGGATGAGACGGTAACCATAGATAACTTACCCGATGTACGGGATATTAATGCTTTGCTCCAAGCCATGGGCGATATTGGAGCCAAGATTGATAGGATAGACGCACACACTGTAAAAATAAATGGCTCATTTGTAAAGGATATCCCGGTAGACTACGATTCTATGAAAAAAATTAGGGCGTCCTATTACCTCCTGGGCTCCCTGTTAGGGAAATATAAAAGGGCGGAAGTAACGCTCCCCGGCGGCTGTAATATCGGCAGCCGTCCAATGGATCTCCATTTGAAGGGGTTCCGGGCGCTGGGTGCGCATGTGGAGATACGCAACGGCGCAGTGGCCGCAGAGGCGGAGCATTTAAGAGGGAACCATATCTTTCTGGATAAGGTTTCCGTAGGGGCTACGATTAATATTATGATGGCCGCCGCCATGGCAGAAGGCAAGACGACCATTGAAAATGCGGCAAGGGAACCGCATGTGGTGGACGTGGCCAATTTCCTGAACAGCATGGGCGCGGTGATTAAAGGCGCAGGAACCGATGTAATCAGAATCAAGGGAGTTCCGAAGCTTCACGGGACGGAGTATGTGATTATTCCCGACCAGATTGAGGCGGGGACTTTCATGTTTGCCGCAGCCGTGACGAAAGGGGACGTGACGGTTAAAAACGTAATTCCCAAGCATTTGGAATCCATCAGCGCCAAACTCATTGAGGTGGGATGCGAAGTCGAGGAGTCGGACGACGCCGTGCGCGTTGTGGCGGCCAAGCCCCTTACCCATACCCACGTAAAGACGCTGCCCTATCCGGGTTTCCCTACGGATATGCAGCCTCAGATTACGGTTGCCCTGGGACTTTCCAGAGGCACCAGCATTGTGACGGAAAGCATTTTTGAAAATCGCTTTAAATATGTGGATGAGCTTACCAGAATGGGCGCGAACATTAAAGTGGAAGGCAACACGGCGATTATCGACGGCGTGGGCAAGTATACCGGAGCGAGCATCAGTGCGCCCGATTTGCGCGCGGGAGCTGCCCTTGTGATTGCGGGGCTTGCGGCGGAAGGCACCACAACCGTTGACGATATCCAGTTTATTGAAAGAGGTTACGAGGATTTTCACATTAAACTCAAAAACCTTGGCGCGCAGATTGAAAAAATTGCTTCCGAGCGTGAGCAGAAGAAATTCCGCCTAAAGACGGGATAAAAACATGTTGACAAAACGGCAGTTATAGTGTAGTCTATATTGCAGATGTGAAAATAAAATAAAGTGCAGAATCTCTTATTCAGAGTGGTGGAGGTACAGAGGACCTGAGAAGCCACGGCAACCCCGGAAACGGAAGGTGCCTACCTGAGCGAGTAAGCAGCCGAAAGGCGAGTCGAACAATAAGAGGATTTGATTATCAGGTCCGCTTCTTGTGAGCGGATTTTTTTATGTTTGACGGAAGTATTATTGCGCCTAAGTCACATCTGTATACATTTTTAAATGCATAGATTTACGGAACCAATAAACAGCCTCTGCCGGGCCGTGCGCAAATCAGTTTTCGGGCGCATGTTCCTTGCGAATGAAAGAGGCGGAAATGGAATGGAGGAAAAGCAATGGAAAAACATTTATTTACTTCGGAATCGGTAACCGAAGGACATCCCGACAAAGTATGCGACGCTATCTCTGACGCGATACTGGACGCATGTATGGAAAAAGACCCTATGAGCCGCGTGGCCTGCGAGACAGCCACCTGTACGGGCTTCGTTCTGGTAACAGGCGAAATCACGACCAAGGCTTATGTGGACATTCAGAAAGTAGTGCGCGACACGGTTAAGGAAATCGGTTATACCAAGTCCGAATACGGCTTTGACGGCAATACCTGCGCGGTGCTGGTTGCCATCGACGAGCAGTCCGCCGACATTGCAATGGGCGTTGACAAGGCTCTTGAAGCAAAGCAGCAGGCTGGGGAAAAAGGCATGACAGACGATGAAATCGAGGCAATCGGCGCGGGCGACCAGGGTATGATGTTCGGATACGCCACCAACGAGACAGAGGAATATATGCCTTATTCTATTTCTCTTGCGCATAAGCTGGCTCTGCAGCTCACAAAGGTGCGTAAGGACGGCACCCTTTCCTACTTAAGACCCGACGGAAAGAGCCAGGTTTCCGTGGAATACGACGAGGCCGGAAAGCCCATCCGTTTAGAGGCAGTGGTTCTGTCCACACAGCATGACCCGGATGTGACACAGGAGCAGATTCACGAGGATATCAAAAAGTATGTCTTTGACCCGATTCTTCCGAAGGAGCTTCTGGATGACAATACAAAATACTTCATCAATCCCACGGGACGTTTCGTAATCGGCGGACCTCACGGAGATGCAGGTCTTACGGGACGTAAAATTATCGTGGATACCTACGGCGGATATGCCCGTCACGGCGGCGGCGCTTTCTCCGGCAAGGACTGCACAAAGGTAGACAGAAGCGCGGCTTACGCTGCCCGTTACGTGGCAAAGAATATTGTAGGAGCCGGCCTTGCCGACAAGTGTGAAATCCAGTTGTCCTATGCAATCGGCGTGGCACAGCCCACTTCCATCATGGTTGACACCTTTGGAACAGGAAAGCTTTCCGATGAAAAGCTGGTGGAAATCATCAGAGAAAACTTTGATTTACGTCCGGCTGGCATTATCAAAATGCTGGATTTACGCCGCCCGATTTACAAGCAGACAGCCGCTTACGGACACTTTGGCCGCAACGATTTGGATTTGCCCTGGGAGAGACTGGACAAGGCGGATGCGCTGAAGAAATATTTATAAGAAGAACTGAAGGTACAGCAGACTATATATGATTAAAAAGCCCCCTTTCCGGGAGACGGAGAGGGGGCTTTTGTGTGCTTTAACGGGGGATATATAGAAGCGGCAAGATAGGGATATCGAAAGCTTCTGTGAAATTAGATAGTTCATCCTAACATAAGGCATACGTGATTTCAATAAAACAGCAGGCAAAGTTTGTTGACTATAAGTTTTTTAACCATAGATTGACGCAGGCAGCCGGAAAAGGTTAGAATATAAATAGAGGGTTTTAAAAGGTGAGCCAAATATTGTATGGCGAAGAAAGCGCATGGTGAAGTATGGGGAAGATATTTAATGTAACAGGGGATTGTAAGCCGGATAAACATTATATGGTAGATATCAGCTTTCGTCTTAAACAAATTGAGAGATATGTGGAAAGAGGTGAATATCTGGCGATTAACCGTGCCCGCCAGTATGGAAAAACGACGACGCTTCGGGCGCTGAAAGCGTATTTGAAAGATAAATACTATATAATCAGCATGGATTTTCAGACTCAGATGAGCCATGCAAAGTTCGTCAATGAAAATACGTTTTCTGTTGCGTTTGCGAAGGCTTTTATTCGTATTTTGGAGAAAATGGATACTACGTTTCCGGAGAAAATGCGGGAAGCGGTAAAAGAGCTGGAAAGAGCAGTCAGGGAAAGCAGACAGGAGCTTGAACTGGTGGAACTGTTTCAGTATCTGAGCGATATTTGCGGGGCGGCGGATAAGCCGCTGGTTCTTCTGATTGATGAGGTTGACAGTGCGTCAAATAATCAGGTGTTTCTTGACTTTCTGGCACAACTGCGTGGTTATTATATTGACAGGGATAATACGCCTTCGTTCCAATCGGTAATTCTGGCTGGTGTATATGATATCAGAAATTTGAAAAGAAAATTTCGCCCGGAAGAAGACCATAAGATGAACAGTCCGTGGAACATTGCAGTGGAATTTAAGGAGGATATGAGCTTTTCCGAGAGGGAAATTGCCGGCATGCTTGAAGATTACGAAAAGGAACATATAACAGGAATGGATGTTAAACAAATATCCGAATTGATTTATGAATACACATCGGGATATCCTTTTCTGGTTTCAAGACTTTGTAAACTCATCGATGAAGAGGTTACAGGCAGTGAAGAGTTTCCCGAAGCTAAAAGGGCATGGACTTCTGCCGGTTTTCTGGAAGCAAACAGGATGCTCCTCGGAGAAAAGAATACGCTGTTTGAATCAATGGTAAACAGGTTATATGATTATGCGGAATTAAAGGAAATGATTTATTCCATTTTATTTGTTGGAAGAGAAATTACTTATAATGCGTTAAATCAGGCAATCAATATAGCACAGATGCTGGGATTCGTAAAGAATGAAAACGGCGTGGCCATAATTGCCAACAGAATCTTTGAAACGGTTTTTTATAATTTTTTTCTCTCATCTGCGGAAAATCAGAATACGGATATATATAAAGCGGCAATTCAGGATAAAAATCAGTTTATTTTTGCGGGCCGTTTAAATATGGATTTACTTTTAGAACGGTTTGCGGTACACTTTAACGATTTGTATGGGGATTTGCCGGATAAGTTTAAAGAAGAAGACGGAAGACGGTATTTTTTGCTTTATCTTAAACCGATAATTAACGGCACAGGGAATTATTATGTGGAAGCCCGGACCCGCAATATGGAACGGACGGATGTAATTGTGGATTATCGTGGGGAGCAAATGGTAATTGAGATGAAAATATGGCGGGGCAATGCATATAAAGAGCGGGGAGAAAGACAGCTTGCGGACTATCTGGAGCATTATCATTTGAAAAAAGGGTATATGCTAAGTTTCAATTTTAACAAGAAGAAGGAAATTGGGGTAAAACGCATTATTCTGGGCGATAAAGTTCTGATAGAGGCTGTTGTCTGAATGGAAGCATTTTAAAAGGCTGAGGTATTCAGCCGGATATGAAATATAGTTACCGCATTTTAAACACACTTAAAGGCAGCTTTAGGTGTGTTTTATTATTGCTATAAAAGGAAAGAAAGTCAGGAAGCAGCTCTTGTAATAGATTTCGAGGGCGCAGGCTATAAATGTCTGATTGTTCCCCAGCGAAAGGCGGTTGCCCTTTTCCTTCTGAAACTGATAAAAAGGCCGTTATGGCATCTGGGAAGAGAACGACAAAAAAGTACAGCTTAAAATTCTCAGATATCTATAAAATGACCCGGTAAGGACTTAAATGCGTCCGTTGAGAACCGCACGGAAATCTGGGAAAATAATTGCAGAACAGAAAAAGGAGGCAGGTGGAAATGAGAGCAGACAAAAAGGCCCGGCTTATGGCGCTTCCGGCAAGTCAGAGGAGTCTTGGGGCAAATTTTCGGAAATACTGGCCCTATTACGTGATGGTTCTTCCTGGGGTCATCTACATGATTATATTTAAGTATATCCCCATGCTGGGAAGCGTGGTTGCTTTTCAGGATTATTCCGTATATGAGGGAATCTTCGGAAGCAAGTGGGTAGGGCTTAAAAATTTCATTCAATTGTTTACTTATTCGGATTTTCAAAAAATATTTGTAAATACCCTGATACTGGGGGCGTATAAAATCATTTTTGTATTCCCGATTCCCATTGCGCTGGCCCTTATGATGAATGAGGTGCGGCAGGAAAAATTAAAAAAATCAATTCAGACGGCAGTTTATATTCCCTACTTTTTGTCATGGATTATTGTGGCGGAGCTGGTGTTTGACTTCTTTGGTTCAAACGGTATTTTCAACCAAATCAGGGGAATGCTGGGAATGCAGCCCATGTTAATCATGCAGCAGTCAAAATATTTCCGTCTGGTTTATGTGATTTCCTCTATCTGGAAAGAAGCGGGCTGGGGAACGGTGGTATACATAGCGGCAATCAGCGGAATCGACCAGTCTCTTTACGAGGCGGCGCAGATTGACGGCGCCAGCAGATGGCAGCGCATGACGAAAATCACCTTTCCGCTTCTGGTTCCTACCGTTGTCACATTGCTTTTGCTGAATATCGGAAGCTTTATGGATTTGGGATTTGAGCATGTATTCAGTCTGCTGACTCCCATGACTTACAGTACGGGAGACATTTTTGACACCTATGTTTACCGGGTGGGCATTCTGCAGGCGCAGTACAGCATTACCACAGCGGTGGGCCTGTTCCAGTCGGTGATAGGACTTGTGCTGGTGGTGTTTTTCAATAAGATGTCCAAAAAAATTTCAGAAGACGGAGGGTTATGGTAGGCATGAGAGCAGGAAAAAGAAAAGCGGCTCCGGGGGACAGGGTTTTTGGGCTGGTAATTGCGGCAGCGCTTTGTATCATAGCTATTGTGGCGATTGTTCCGCTGTTATCCGTACTGGCGTTGTCCTTCAGTTCAAAGAACGCGGTAAACATGAATGCGGTGACGCTGCTTCCGGTTGAATTTACCCTGGCGTCCTGGAAATGTATTTTTGGAAGAAGCGATATGTGGCGCTCCGCAGGGATTACTTTTGCCTCCACGGCAGTGGGAACGGTTCTTGCGCTTTTAATTACTGCCACCATGGCGTATCCTCTTTCCAAAAAGGAGTTCAAACTGTCCCATGTGCTTATGGTAGGAGTGATTATTACCATGATTTTTAAAGCGCCCATTGTTCCTTATTTCCTGACAATGCGTTCCATTGGACTTTACAATAATCCGCTGGTGCTGGTACTTCCCCATATTTTAAGCGCGTATAATCTGGCGGTTATGAGAACATTTTTTATGCAGTTTTCAAAGGAAATCGAGGAATCGGCAATGATTGACGGCTGCGGCCCTTTCCGCACTCTGTTTAAAATCGTTCTGCCGTCCTCAAAGGCAATTATTGCCACCATCGGGCTGTTCTACGGTGTGGTATTCTGGAATCAGTATCAGCATCCGCTTTACTTTATTCAGGATACCAATCTTTACCCGCTGCAGATGAAGGTGCGGCAGTTTATCAATGAGGGAACTGAGCTGCAGACTTTGTCGGTGAAGGCAAACGTGAATTATACGGACCGTTCCCTGAAAGCGGCGATTGTAGTTTTTGCGATTCTGCCCATTATTGCGATTTATCCCTTTATCCAGAAGTATTTTGAAAAGGGAGCCATGCTTGGCAGCGTAAAGGGCTGAGTGTAAACGCAGGCTTCGGCAGGATGGAACTGCGGGGCATGTGTCTGCTTGAAGAATATTAAATCAAACGTAAGGAGGAATCAACATGAAAAGGAAACAGTTAATTGCAGGTTTATGCGCAGGGGTGCTGATGGCGTCCACGCTTTTCGGCTGCGGTGCAAAAAATGATGCAAAAGGAGAAAATCAGGCGGCGGGTTCGCAGGACGGGGAGAGCCGGACTGAGGAAGCAGCCGGGGAGGCGGGCAGCGCGGCGGACGACGGCGACGTGGAAATCTGGGGAGTCAACGAAGGCTATCTGGCGGTGGAAAAAGGAAGTGAAACCTACCAGTTTTACAAAGACTTAATTGGCGTCGGCATTATTCAGCCCTATGTGGAGTGGAACGGCGGGACAACCTATCAGGAGCAGTTAAACTTACGGATTGCGGCAGGAGAGATGCCGGATATGTTTAATCCCGTAAACGGAATGGAAGCGGACCTGATTGCCAGCGGCGCGCTGCTTGATTTGACAGACTTACTCCCCGAATACGCGCCCAATTACTGGAATGCTGTTCCGGAGGAAATCTGGGACGCCATGCGGGCAAATGACCCCAGCGGGGAGGGGAGAATTTATACTATTCCTCAGGTGATTAATTATGGAAGAAACTGCCCTATGATTCGCAAGGACTGGCTGGATAATCTGGGACTTTCCATGCCAACAACCCAGGAGGAATTTGTGGAGGTACTGCGGGCGTTTAAAAACGACGACCCTAACGGAAACGGTATGGCGGACGAAATTCCCACCGGAGGACGGGCCGAGGCAAGATGGATGAATCAGCTCTTTGGCATGTACGGACTTGCCATGTGGGAGGGATATCCTCAGTGGGATATTTACGACGGCGAACTGACCTATGCAGGGGTTACCCGGAATATGCGGGACGCGCTGGAATGGATTGCGGCGCTGTATGCGGAAGGTCTGCTTGACCCGGAGACTCTGCTGAACGATAAGGCGGCATGGGACGGTAAGATTAACTCCGACAGGGTAGGGATTTGGGAGCACATTCCGCAGGAGTGCTACAACACGGCGGAGACAATTAAGGACGCAACGGGAACAGAGCCTGAAATTGCAATTCTGCCTGCCATTTCAGCACCGGGGTATGAGGGCTTTTATACGGCAAGAAGAATTAACGGCGTTGGTTTTGTGGTTGCCAACACGGATGATGAGAAGAAAATCCAGAACATTATGAAGGTTTTAAATGCATATGCGGATACAGAGCTGTGGAACACTATGTACACCGGAGTGGAGGGTATGCACAGCGAAATGGTTGACGGAGTTCTGACCCGCAAGCCGGACGACAAGGCCACCATGCAGAAGCTGGTGCTTGAGCCTTGGAATGTGATTGCAACCGTTGATTTCCAGGTAGACCTTCTGGAGGGGCAGAAGACCCCCGAAAGAGAATGGGCGATTTCCCAGGCCGTCAGCAATCTTAAGGAGAGCCAGAAGTATGTAAGGCCCATGGCGGGAGACGGAATCCCCTCCTCCGTCTATGCGGATTATCCTGATATCAATAACAGAACGCTTTTCGTTGAATACGCGACGAAAATTATTACCGGAGAATATTCCATTGACAAATTCGACGAGTTTGTAGAAAAATGGTATGCAACCGGCGGTGAAGAAGTGACGAAGCTTGCGAGACAGTGGTACGCATCCGTAGCGAAGTAAAACCAGGTATATTGTCCCGGGGAGAAACACTGTGGGGTTTCTTTTCCGGGACTTTTTCCCGCAGGCGTCTTTGGCCGGTTCAATAGTGGAAAAAAGATGTGTTGGACTGGACTTTGCACGGCAAAGACTGCCGTGTTATCCGTTGCGAAAGGAGCTGTGTATGAAGAAAATCATGGATTTTTTGAAAAATACAAAGCTGCGGAACAAGTTGCTGCTCAGTTATCTTGCGGCGTGTCTGATTCCGCTTTTGATTACCACGGTTTTTATTTTTCGGTTTTCCGTAAAAAATATGGAAGAGGAATCCATGGAACTGGCACGTTTATACAGCTCCCAGATTGTGACGAATATTGACAGATTCATGGACGAATACGGAAGAATCACTAAGGCGTTTCTGGTGGACAACGACATGCTGGCAGATATCAGCAGGATGGAGAAACCCTCAATTTATGAGGAGGTGGAGAACCGGATGCAGGTGAGAAGGCTCCTTATGCGGGTTTCCCTGATGAGCCCGGATGTGGACAACATTATGTTTCTGGCGGCAAACGGCTCTTTTTACCAGTACAACAGCAGGGGAGAGATTGTGAATCAGGGCATCCTCCGGCAGCAGGATTGGGTGGCGGAACTTTTGCAGGCAAAAAGCGTGCTGATGGTGACGCCGGCGCATCTGAAAAATTATTATGAGACGGAGCACGAGGATATTGCGGTAACAGTGGGACGGAGGATTTTTGACTATACCGGCCGGGAAACGGGGCTTTTGCTCATTGATGTGAATCCGGAAAAGCTGGTGGAAATGAACGAGACCTTTCAGACAACCAGAAATAATTACCGCATCCGTATCAGGGCGGCCAGAAAATCCGACGGGGCGGTACTTTATGATTCGGATGTGATTAGCGGAGAAAGGACATGGCAGGAGGTCATAAGCGCTCTGGAGGAGATTTCCGCAGACGAAAAGGAATATATTGTGCTGCGGGAGGATACCCATAACGGGGAAATCACGGTGGAGGCAGTGATTCCAAGGACCCATCTTATGGCGAAGGCGTCCCGGATTACGGCGGTATCGCTGATTGCCATCGGCATTTCCGTCTCGATGATTATCGGGCTGTCCGTGATTTTAAGCCGGACGATTTTAAGGCCGATTACGGAACTGCAGAGGAAAATTGAGCGCATGGGGGATGGAGAATACGCCGGAGTGGAAGCGGAAATTACTTCTGACGAAATCGGGATATTGATTCAGCATTACAACCATATGGTGGAGAAAATCCAGAACCTGATAAACGATGTGTATGTGGCGGAAATCAGGCAGAAGGACGCAAAGATTATGGCCCTGCGAACACAAATCAATCCCCATATGCTCTATAACACGCTGGAATCCATCCGCATGAAAGCGCTGGTCAGGGGCGATACGGAAGTGGCGGAAATGATTAAGATTCTGGCGAAAATGTTCCGGGCAAGCCTTGGAAAGGATGACAGCCACAACACTGTCCGGACGGAGCTGGAATACGTAGAAAACTATGTGAAGCTGCAGAATGTCCGTTTCCAGGGGATTTTTGAGTATAGATATGAAGCGGAGGATGCGATTCTTGACGTTCCCGTCATGCCGCTGGTGTTTCAGCCCATTGTGGAAAACTGCATTGAACACGGTTACCGGGGACATCACGAAAAGCTGAAAATTGAGCTGGAACTTACAAGGCTGAACGAGAATACCATTTCCGTGATTTTTAAGGACAACGGCAGAGGAATGCCAAAGGAGAAACAGAAAAAGCTGCAAAGCGAGCTGACGTTTTCGGAACATAACCGTATCAGCCTTGCGGACGGGGCTGACGGGCAGGATAAGAGCATCGGGCTGAAAAATATTGCGGAGAGAATTTCTCTGCGTTTTGGCAGGGAATATTTTGTGAAGATACTGGAAAGCGGAGAAGAAGGGACTGTGATTGAGATGCGGCTTCCCATGCAGGAGGGGAAAAGATAATGTTCACAATTTTACTGGTAGATGACGAACGGGGAATTTCGGAGGGGCTTCGGTTTATTTTACAGTCTGCGGGAAAGGACTGGAAAATTGCCGGAATTGCCGAGGACGGGCAGGAAGGATTTGAGATGGCAGCGGAAAAAAATCCCGATATCATCATATCCGATGTGAGGATGCCCATTATGGACGGTCTTGCCATGATTGAAAAGCTGCAAAGCGCGGGCAGCAGCGCAAAATATATTCTGCGGATTTTGAATATGCCCGTCAGGGAATCCGGCTCGGGGTGAAATTTTATATCTGCAAACCTGTGGAGGAGGAAGAACTGTTTGAGGCTATGGATAAAATCTGCGCGGAAATTGCGGAGGAGAGAAACGAAAGGCAGCAGCTTATGAACCTGAAGCATCAGGTGGCGGATTTTGAAAAAAGCAAAAAGGAGATTCAGCTTTTCAGGCTTCTGACAGGGGAGATGAGAGCGGAGGAAGCAAAAACCGTTCTTGTGGAATATATGATTCCCACGGACGCCGTCTCCTTTTTCGTTGCCTTGTGGGAATGTAACGGCAGGGATTTCCTTTCACGGGAGTATTTTGAAGAACTGAAAAAAGAGGCTGCGATGCGGCTGAGGGAATATACCTGCGTGGAAATCGTTAGAATTTCAGGTATCCGGGCTGCTGTTGTTATTGCGGAATATGATATGCTGCAGGAAGAACAGCTTGCAGGAAAGCTTTCCATCTTAAAAGAGTATATGGAGGAAAAATATGACATTCCTGTCAGTATTGGAATCGGAAACGCAAAGGATTCTTATAAAGAAATAGCGGACTCTTATGAAAACGCAGCTATTGCCTTAAATAATAAAGTGATACAGGGAATCGGCTCCATAATCTGTTATTCTCAGATGACAAAAGGCGCGTGCAGCAGGGTGACGATGACAGAGGAGGAAATCACAGAGCTGGAGCGTGCGTTGAACGAGGGGAACGATGCGGCGTGCAAAAGGATTGTACGGAAAATGTTTCAGAAGATACGGCAGCAGGAAGGGCTTACCTTATTTGATTTGCAGATGCAGAGCATGAACCTGATTCTGGCAGGTATGCGTACCATGCCTTTTATGCAGTTTCAATTAAACGAATATGTGGGCCGTAACATTTTATCTCTGGAGAGTATATCCCGTTTCCACACCATAGAGCAGTTGGAAAACTGGATGACCAATATTATGACGGGGATTATGGAAATCCGGCAAAGTCAGGACGCCAATAAGCGTCAGGATGCAATCCGGCAGATTAAGGATTATATAAAGGCTCATTACACAAAGGAAATCAGCTTAAACGAGCTTGCGGGAAAGTTTTTCCTAAATCCCTATTATTTAAGCCAGATGTTCAAGAAAAAGACAGGAATGACCTATCAGAGCTATGTCACATCCCTTCGGGTGGAGAGGGCAAAGCAGCTTTTCCGGGAAAAGGATTACAAGGTATACGAGGTCTGCGAGATGGTAGGGTACAGCGATACCGCATATTTCAGCAAAGTGTTTGAAAAGGCGGAGGGGTGCAAACCCAGCGAGTACCGCAGGATGATAAGAGGAGAGATATGAACGATAAGATTAAGAAATTATTGGAAAACAGAGGCGGCAATTATATTCTGCCATTCTTCTGGCAGCACGGAGAGGAAGAATCGGTTCTTCGGGAGTATATGGAGGCGATTTACAACTGCGGAATCGGGGCGGTGTGTGTGGAGAGCAGGCCCCACCCGGATTTCTGCGGCCCTAAGTGGTGGAATGACATGGATGTCATTTTGGATGAGGCAAAAAAGCGGGGAATGAAGGTTTGGATATTAGACGACAGCCATTTCCCCACCGGTTACTGTAACGGGAAAATGGCACAGGAGCCAATAACCCTCCGCAGACAGAGCGTAACTTATAAGACTGTGGGGGAGGCGAAAGGAGGAGAGGAAATCATACTGGATAAAACCATTTGCGAAAAGCCGGAACCTTTTGTGCCCAACGCCTATGAAGCCGCAATGCTTCCCGACCCGGAAATCTTTGACGACGATGTGTTTCTGGGCGTCACGGCGGTAAAAAAGGGAGGAAGAAGCGCGGAGGATATTGTGGCGCTATATGAGGAAGAGGATTTCGGGAAAAGGTACAGCCGTATTTCTTTCCGCGCGCCGGAAGGAGAATGGACGCTCTATGCCTGCCATCTTACCAGAAACAGAGGTCCCCACAGAGATTATATGAATATGTGTGATGCGGAGTCTGTCCACAAGCTGATTGAAGCCGTTTATGAGCCTCATTACGCCCATTATAAGGAAGAGTTTGGCGGGACAATCGCCGGATTTTTTTCGGATGAGCCGGAAATCGGAAACGGCCACATTTATGAGACGGGAAAGACGATGGAGGAGATTTCGGACCAGCCCTGGAGCAGGGAAATAGAGGCGGAACTTAAAAGAAGGTGGGGGAACGGTTACAGGAATTATCTTCCCCTATTGTGGGACAAGGAATTTGAGGGCGGGCTGAAGGCAAGGGTGCGCTATGATTTTATGGATACCGTGACAAGATGCGTGGAAAGGGATTTTTCTTATCAGCTCGGGGACTGGTGCCGGGAACGCGGCGTGGCCTACATTGGCCATATGATTGAGGACAATAACCAGCATTCCAGAAGCGGTTCCAGCCTGGGCCATTTTTTCCGGGGGCTTGCCGGACAGGATATGGCGGGTATTGACAATATTGGCGGGCAGGTGATGCCCCAGAGGGAGGACGACTGTGAATACTGTTATAAAAACCGTATCAGAGACAGCGTATTTTACCATTATGCTCTGGGACGGCTGGCGGCCAGCGCGG